>OLIJ01000062.1_pt1 | contig 99301 bp, 84 predicted proteins | sample 1609731 | NCBI WGS metagenome assembly OLIJ01 (sample SAMEA4350159, study PRJEB24818) | metagenome | biome: human; feature: gut; material: faeces | place: Denmark | collected 2013-09
CAGCAGATGATTGCGCTGGCGCGGAAAGCCGGTGTGCCGGTGCTGATCGATCCGAAAGGGACCGATTTTGAGCGCTATCGCGGCGCAACGCTGCTGACGCCGAATCTCTCCGAGTTCGAAGCGGTGGCGGGCAAGTGTAAGAGTGAAGAGGAGATCGTTGAGCGCGGCATGAAAGTGATCGCTGATTACGATCTCTCGGCGCTGCTGGTGACCCGCTCCGAGCAGGGGATGACGCTGCTGCAACCGGGCAAAGCGCCGCTGCATATGCCGACCCAGGCGCAGGAAGTGTATGACGTGACGGGCGCAGGCGACACGGTGATTGGCGTGCTGGCGGCAACGCTTGCGGCGGGTAATTCGCTGGAAGAAGCCTGCTTCTTTGCTAATGCTGCCGCCGGTGTGGTGGTTGGTAAACTCGGCACCTCAACCGTTTCGCCCATCGAGCTGGAGAATGCCGTGCGCGGTCGTGCGGAAACCGGCTTCGGCGTGATGAGCGAAGAGGAGCTGAAAGTGGCCGTTGCCGCCGCGCGTAAACGCGGTGAAAAAGTGGTGATGCCCAACGGTGTCTTCGACATCCTCCATGCCGGGCATGTCTCTTACCTGGCGAACGCGCGCAAGCTCGGCGACCGCCTGATTGTTGCCGTCAACAGCGATGCTTCCACCAAACGCCTGAAAGGCGAAACGCGCCCGGTCAACCCGCTTGAGCAGCGCATGATTGTGCTGAGCGCGCTGGAAGCCGTGGACTGGGTGGTATCGTTTGAAGAGGATACGCCACAGCGTCTGATTGCCGGCGTTCTGCCGGATAAGCTGGTGAAAGGCGGGGATTATAAACCGGATCAAATCGCTGGCAGCGAAGAGGTGTGGGCGAACGGCGGTGAAGTGCTGGTGCTCAACTTCGAAGATGGTTGCTCGACGACGAATATCATCAAAAAGATCCAGAAAAACAGCCAGTAAGCGGCTGTTAACTCTGTAAAGCAGAACGGGCCTTGCGGCCCGTTTTTTATTACGGCGTATCGTCCACGGGCGGGATCGCCGGTGCCGGTTTTATCTCCGTCACCTCAGAGGCCACAACAGGCGCAGCAGCCGGTTGCGCGCTGGCAGCGGTGGAACCGCGGTTTTCCAGATCGTTCAGACGCTGCTCCAGCAGCGCCAGCTTTTCGCGGGTGCGCAGCAGAACCTGCGTCTGCACATCGAACTCTTCCCGGCTGACCAAATCAAGGCGGGTTAACTGCCCCTGCAAGGCCTGGCGAATCTTCTTCTCAACATCTTCGCCAAGCTCACGGATCCCTTTCGGCATGGATTCGTGAACCTGTCGTGCAATCTGTTCAATTTTCTTCGGATCAATCATTTTCGGTTCCCTGCTCGGATGGGCTCAGCTAATTATTGTAGTGTGATAACCGCAGGTGATAAACCAGAATTGTTTGAAGCTTATGCATTGCCCGCCGTTATCATTGGCGTTATAGTTATCGCGCTTATTCTCAGGGCGGGGCGAAATTCCCCACCGGCGGTAAATCAGCGTACGCTGAAAGCCCGCGAGCGCTTCAGACTTCGGTTTGAAGGTCAGCAGATCCGGTGTAATTCCGGGGCCGACGGTTAAAGTCCGGATGGGAGAGAGTAACGATTCTGCCGGGCAAAGGTGCCCGCTCGCGTTATTTTTGGTCGTTTAATGACACTCCTAAGACTGCCCTGATTCTGGTAACCATAATCTTATTGAGGTCTTTTACCATGAATCAGACGCTACTTTCCTCTTTTGGCACCGCTTTCGATCGCGTTGAACAGGCGCTTGCCGCCCTGCTGCTGCTGGCCCCGGCGTGGCTGTTTGCCGCGCCGCGGGTGATTACGCTATCCCCGGCCAATACCGAGCTGGCGTTTGCGGCCGGCATCACGCCGGTGGGCGTCAGCAGCTATTCCGACTACCCGCCGGAAGCCGCCGGCATCGAGCAGGTTTCCAGCTGGCAGGGGATGAATCTGGAACGCATTGTCGCCCTCAAGCCCGACCTGGTCCTGGCGTGGCGCGGAGGCAACGCCGAGCGCCAGGTTAATCAGCTAAGCGCCCTCGGTATCAAGGTCATCTGGGTCGATACCGCCACCATCGAAGAGATTATCACCACCCTGCGGCAGCTGGCGCAGTGGAGCCCTCAGCCGGAAAAGGCCCGTCAGGCGGCGCAGCAGATGCTGGACGACTATAGCGCGCTGAAAGCCCGCTACGCTCACCTCCCGAAGAAGCGCGTCTTTCTCCAGTTTGGCAGCAACCCTCTTTTTACCAGCAGTCAGGGATCGATTCAGGATCAGGTGCTGACGCTGTGCGGCGGCGAGAATATTTTCGCTGCCAGTAAAGCGCCCTGGCCCCAGGTCAGCCGCGAGCAGGTTCTCGCCAGGCAGCCGCAGGCCATTGTCATTACCGGCGATGCCCGCAAAATTCCCGAAGTCGAACGCTACTGGCATAATCAGTTAAAAATTTCGCTGATTGCGTTGCATAGCGACTGGTTTGAACGCGCGAGCCCACGTATTATCCTCGCCGCAAAACAACTCTGTACTGCGCTCGAGCAGGTAAAATAATCGCCTGTTAAGCAGGCGCTAAGCGGGAACTGACGATGCTAGTCTATTGGCTGGATATTATTGGCACAGCCGTATTTGCGATCTCCGGCGTGTTGCTGGCCGGCAAACTGCGTATGGACCCTTTCGGCGTGCTGGTGCTGGGGGTCGTTACCGCCGTGGGCGGCGGGACGATCCGAGATATGGCGCTCGCCAACGGCCCGGTGTTCTGGGTTAAAGACCCAACGGACCTGGTGGTGGCAATGGTGACCAGCATGCTGACGATCCTGCTGGTACGCCAACCGCGCCGGCTGCCTAAATGGATACTGCCGGTGCTCGACGCCGTCGGCCTGGCGGTATTTGTCGGCATCGGCGTCAATAAGGCCTTTATCGCCCACAGCGGTCCGCTGGTTGCGGTCTGCATGGGGGTAGTTACCGGCGTCGGCGGCGGCATTATTCGCGACGTGCTGGCGCGTGAAATCCCGATGATTTTACGTACCGAAATCTATGCGACGGCCTGCATTGTCGGCGGTATCGTGCACGCAACGGCCTACGATACTTTTCACGTGTCGCTGCAAAATTCGGCGATGATGGGCATGGCCGTGACGCTGCTCATTCGGCTGGCGGCAATCCGCTGGCACCTGAAGCTGCCGACGTTTGCGCTGGATGATAACGGGCGTTAGAAAGCGGCTTCATGGCGTAAACCGGCGTCCTGCAGGCCGCAGTCGGGCAAGTTGCGCCGGCTGCGCGGCCCGTCCCTGGGCCTTACTTCGGCGGGATAAATCAGACGCTGAATGAAGATCCACAGCCGCAGGTGCTTTTCGCATTCGGGTTGGTCACGATAAAACGTGAGCCTTCGAGGCCTTCAGTGTAATCGACGGCGCCGCCGACCAGATACTGCAGGCTCATTGGATCAACCACCAGGCCTACGCCCTGTTTCTCGATGGTCATATCCCCTTCGTTAACCTGATCGTCGAAGGTGAAGCCGTACTGGAAACCGCTGCAGCCGCCGCCGGTGATATAAACGCGCAGCTTCAGGTTCGGATTGTCTTCATCAGCAATCAGGAATTTTACTTTTTTGGCTGCGGCTTCGGTAAACTCCAGCGGCAACACGACATCATCACTCATTTTATGCTCCCATTGATACTGCCGATCCGGTTAAAGAATAACCGGACCTTTTGAGCCATTATCTAATACCCTGGTAAATCGTTCAAGTATTCTCCCCGGCAACCGCACGCGCTTTTGCCGCCTGTTCAGCGGCCTGTTTCGCCAGCGTTCGTTCAAGGATAGTTGAATACAAGGGCTTACCCCCCAGAAATTGAGCCAGTAGTGTTGCGCCGAGGCAGGTAATAATCATTGGCAAAATGAGCTGATAGTTGTCGGTCATCTCCAGCACCAGCACAATTCCGGTCAGCGGCGCGCGCACCGACGCGGCGAGGAGCGCCCCCATTCCGGCGATGGCAAAGGTGCCGGGATCCAGATGATAGGCCGGAAACAGCGGCGTCGCCGCCATACCGAATGCCGTTCCCAGCAAGGTTCCCAGCGCCAGCATGGGCGCAAAAATCCCGCCGGGCGCGCCGGAAGAGAAGCACAGCAGCGTGGTTATCACCCTGGCGATAAAAATAAACAGCAGCAGGCCAACGGAGAAGTTACCCGCCGCGGCAATCGGAATGAGGTTAAACCCGCCTCCCGCCGCCGCGGGCTGGAGCAGCCCGAGAATACCGCAGCCGCCGCCGATTAGGCCGCCAATCAGCACCCATTTTTTGAGATCGCCGCCGTGGAGACGCTGGAACATATCCTGCGTACGCAGCACCAGGGTGTTAAACAGCGGGCCAATCGCGCCGAAAATCATCCCCAGAATCAGATACAGCCACAGGGTATTGACCGGCGCATTGCTCAGCTTACCGACCTCGATAATCGCCCCTTCCCCGTTAAAAATGCGAAATACGATGCTCGACATAATCACGCCGGTAAAAACGGCTTTAATGGAGATCAGGTTGTAGCGAAACTGCGGGCGCATCTCTTCAATAATAAACAGGATCCCCGCCAGCGGCGCGTTGAACGCGGCGGAGAGGCCCGCGGCGGCGCCGGTTGCCAGCAGCGTATGGCGCGCTTCGGGGCTGCGCATGCGGAAAATATCCACCACCATGCGCCCAAGATTCCCGCCGAGCTGCACCATCGGCCCTTCCCGGCCCAGCACCATGCCGGCCCCCAGCGTCCCCATCCCGCCGATAAACTTCACCGGCAGCACCCGCCACCAGCGAACCGGGCGCAGCTCTTCCAGCGCCCCTTCTATTTCGGGGATCCCTGAGCCGCCCGCTTCCGGCGCAAACCGACGCACCAGAAAGTAGCCGACCATCGCCAGCAGCGCGGAGGTGATAAAGGCCAGCGGCCAGACCAGCAGCTCGTGGTCCGCCACCTGCGCCAGGGTTTCGATGCGCAGGTTCTGCACCCAATTGACGCTCTTTTCAAAAGCGACCCCCACCAGCCCGGCCAGGGTTCCGACGACGGCGGCCATTAGCAGCACTGCCAGCGGCGTTTTGTCTCGCTGAACTAAGCGGCGAACCACGTCGCCGCGACGCAAGCGCACGATTTGTTTTGCTTCAAAAGAGGAGGCTTCTGCTTTCATACTCTCGTCGGTTAATAGTCATACAAATAGCACCAAGGGCATTTTAACTTCCAGCCGGCCCCCCGTCGCGGAAAATATTCACCGTTCGCGCTTTGTTTCAATTGGGCAAAACTTTCATAACTATCCTGGAATAACTTAGAATAACCAGCAAAACATTTTTCACGAACCAGGAACCAGGCAATGAGCAAATCTGAAACTCTCTTTAGCGCCGCGCGTGAACTTATCCCCGGCGGCGTTAACTCGCCGGTACGAGCCTTCAGCGGCGTTGGCGGCACGCCGCTGTTTATCGAACGTGCGGACGGCGCCTATCTGTACGACGTCGACGGTAAAGCCTATATCGATTATGTCGGTTCCTGGGGCCCAATGGTACTCGGTCATAACCACCCGGCCATTCGCAATGCGGTGATTGAAGCGGCGCAGCGCGGCCTGAGCTTTGGCGCGCCGACGGAAATGGAAGTGAAAATGGCGGCGCTGGTGACGGAGCTGGTACCGACGATGGATATGGTGCGGATGGTTAACTCCGGCACCGAGGCCACCATGAGCGCCATTCGCCTGGCGCGCGGTTTTACCGGCCGTGACAAAATCATCAAATTTGAAGGCTGCTACCACGGCCACGCCGACTGTCTGCTGGTCAAAGCGGGCTCCGGCGCTCTGACCCTCGGCCAGCCGAATTCTCCGGGCGTGCCGGCCGATTTCGCCAAACACACGCTGACCTGCACCTATAACGACCTGGCTTCGGTCCGCGCCGCGTTCGAGCTGTATCCGCACGACGTTGCCTGCATTATCGTTGAACCGGTAGCCGGAAATATGAACTGCATCCCGCCGCAGCCGGAGTTCCTGCCGGGCCTGCGCGCGCTGTGCGACGAATTTGGCGCCCTGCTGATTATTGATGAAGTGATGACCGGCTTCCGCGTTGCCCTGGCCGGAGCCCAGTCCTACTACGATGTGGTCCCTGACCTGACCTGTCTGGGCAAAATCATCGGCGGCGGCATGCCGGTGGGCGCCTTCGGCGGCCGTCGCGAAGTGATGGATGCGCTGGCGCCGACCGGCCCGGTCTATCAGGCGGGCACCCTGTCCGGCAACCCGATCGCCATGGCGGCGGGCTTCGCCTGCTTAAGCGAAGTGGCGCAGCCGGGAGTTCACGAGACGCTGACGGATTTAACCAACCAGCTGGCCCAGGGGCTGCTGGACGCCGCGCGCGACGCGGGCGTTCCGCTGGTAGTGAATAACGTTGGCGGCATGTTCGGCATCTTCTTTACCGACGCCGAAACCGTCACCTGCTATCAGGACGTGGTGAAGTGCGACGTTGAGCGCTTTAAGCGCTTCTTCCACCTGATGCTGGAAGAGGGCGTTTACCTGGCGCCTTCAGCGTTTGAAGCCGGATTTATGTCCGTTGCCCACAGCGAAGAAGATATCAACCATACCATCGCCGCCGCGCGCAGCGCCTTCGCCAAACTGTAGTCCACGCGCTCCCGGGCGAGCATCACGCCTCGCCCGGAATAACGGCCCATCGCCGCGACAGGCTAGCGGCTCTGCTTCCTCAGCAAATAGATAAAGTACGGCGCGCCGATAAAGGTCGACAGCAGGCCCGCCGGGATCTGATACGGGAACATAATCATTCGCCCGCACCAGTCGGCAAAGACCAGCAGCAGGCCGCCGGTCAGCCCGGACATCACCATATGCGGTATCGTACGGCGGAAGCCCATCATGCGCGCAATATGCGGCGCCATCAGACCGACAAAGCTTAACGGGCCGATGGTCAACGTTGCCGTGGCCGTCAGGCAGGCGGCCAGCAGCAGCAGGCCGATGCGCGACGGCGTCAGCGCAACGCCTACCGCACGAGCAGCCTCGCCGCCGAGCGGCAGGATCGTCAGCCAGCGGCGGCACAGCGGCGCCAGGGCCAACAGCACCAGCATCACGCTGCCGCTATACGCCACCATCTCCGGCGTCGCGCCGTAGGTCGACCCGGAGATCCACGTCAGAATCTGCGCCATCCGCGGATCGCCGCTGGCCTGCAGCATCATCAGCAGCATGGTAAACGCGGTGCTCAAGGCCATGCCCGCCAGCAGCATCCGGTGCGGCGAAAAGCCGCCGCGTCCGGCAGCAACCAGAATCACCAGCAGCGTCGCCGCCGCGCCCAGGCTGCCGGCTGGCAGCAGCCAGCCAAAGGCGTTGCCGGGGACGAAGAACAGCATCACAACCACGCCAAACGCCGCGCCGGAGCTGATCCCCAGCACTTCCGGGCTGGCCATCGGGTTGCCGGTCAGGCGCTGAATAATACAGCCCGCCACCGCCAGCATCACCCCGGCGAACAGCGCCGCCAGAATCCGCGGCCAGCGCCACGGCATCAGCTGATCCAGCAGCGTACCGCTGGCCCAGTGCCAGCTCTGGGCGTCGCGGCCAAAGGCCAGCGCCGCCGTCAGCGCCAGCAGCAGAATCAGTAAACCTCCGGGCGCAAACCACTGCACGTTGTGTCGCTCAGCCGGCACCTTATCGCCCGCGTTCATCACCGGAGCGCTAATACTGCGCAGGCGCGGCAGCAGCCACAGCAGCAGCGGCGCGCCGACCAGCGCCGTCACCGATCCGGTTGACACCTCCATCCAGACGCGGGCAAGCCACAGAATGATTTGATCGGAGAGCCAGAGGATCAGCGCGCCAATCAGCGCCGCCAGCAGCAGGCGCGAGAGCAGGCGGCGGGCGCCGAGCATTTTTGCCAGCAGCGGGGCAAACAGGCCGATAAAGCCGATAATCCCCACCGCATTCACCAGCATCGCGCTGAGAACAATAGCCAGCGTCAGCGCCCCAAGACGCGTCAGGGAGAGCGCCAGGCCGAGGTTGCGCGCAACGCCGTCGTCCAGCCCCATCAGGGTGAGAGGTCGCAGCAGCAGCAGCGTCAGCATCGCCCCGCCGAGCAGCTGCGGCCACAGCCGCTGCACCACGCTCCAGTCGGTTTGCGTCAGGGTGCCGGTACTCCACAGGAACATGCTCTGCAGCTGGTCGTGATGGAAAATGACCATCAGCTGATTAAGCGCCCCGCAGTAAAGGCTGACCACCAGGCCGGCGAGAATCAACGTCACCGGCGACAATCGTTTACCCCAGGAGACGCCAAACACCAGCGCGCCCACCAGGCACGCGCCCGCCAGGGCGGCAAACTGCGATGCCAGCACGCCGGGGATCGCCCACAGCACGGTGACCGTCATCCCCAGCTGGGCGCCGGTCGCGACGCCAAGGGTCGTCGGTTCCGCCAGCGGGTTGCGCAGCACCTGCTGAAACAGGACGCCGACCAGCCCCAGTCCAGCGCCCACCAGCAGCGACACCGCCAGCCTCGGCAGCAGGCTGTAGTGAAAAAGCATCTGGGCGATATTATCCATATCCGGCTGCCACAGCGCCTGACGCCACTCGTTCTGCGGCAGCGCGATCCGGAGATTGAAAAGGCTGAGCGTGAAGGCGGCAATCAGCAGTATGGCCAGCAGCAGAGCCGCCAGAGGGGAAATTCGCGATCTCACGCCGGACCTCCCTGAGCGTCGGCCAGCACGCGGGCAAAGTGCATCGCCGATAGCGTAGCACCGTAAAACCACACCGCCGGAACGCGCTGGAAGCGCCCTTCGCGGACAAACGGCATTGCCCGCCACAGCGGGGTGTTCATCAGCTGCGCCATTTCGCTATCGTTGCCGTGGTCAAAGCAGATCACGTCCACATCCCTGTAGGCCGCCAGCCGGTCGATACCGACGGTCACGCTACCCCAGAAGGTGCTCTCACCGCGCCAGGCATTTTTGATATCAAAGCGTTCGAGGATTTCCTGAAACAGGCAGTTATTACCAAAAACCAGGACATGACGCGGGTCAAGCAGGCTAATCATCAGCAGCGGCCGATCGCCGCGGCGGGCGAAACGCGGGCGCAGTTCGTCCATCAGCGCATCGAACTCCGCCAGATGGCGCTTCGCGGCCTGCTGCTTACCGATAAGCTTGGCCATCTCATTCAGCGATTGTTGCGCCATCATCAGCGGCCGCTTGCCGTCGCTGAAGGTAAATCCGCGTCCCGGAGCAATACGCGCCAGCTTCTCAGACGACGGGCCGTAGCCTGCCGACCAGACGATATATGAAGGTTTCATCTGCGTCAGCAGTTCAAGATTCGGTTCCGTGCGCAGCCCGACGTCAATGACCGAAGCCGGCAGCGCCGGTTCATTAACCCACAGGCGATAGTTCGGGATATCAGCGACGCCATACGGCACGACGCCCAGCGCCAGCAGAAGCTCTACCGGCAGCCACTCCAGCGCCACGATGCGCTGCGGATCGACGGCCGCCGCCCGCGCGCCGCGCATCTGCCACAGCAGCGGCGATAGCGCCATCGCCGTCAGTAAACGCCGACGGGTGATCACGTTGTTTTTATCCATTAATAGACGAAGCTTACCGGCGCACTGCCCGCCGGATGCGGCAGAATTCCCATCGGGATACCGTAAATTTGTTCCAGCGTTTCGCTACGCATCAGCTCAGCCGACGTGCCCTGAGCAATCATCTCGCCGCCGCGAAGGGCCACCAGATAGTCGCAGTAGCGGGCCGCCATATTGATATCATGCAGCACGGCAATCACCGTCAGGCCGCGCTGCTGGCTCAGGCGATGCACCAGCGCCAGCACGTCAACCTGGTGGGCGATATCCAGCGCCGAGGTGGGCTCATCCAGCAGCAGACAGCGGCTGTCCTGGGCCACCAGCATGGCAATCCACGCGCGCTGGCGCTCGCCGCCGGAGAGGCTATCGACCAGCCGATGCGCCAAGGGTTTAAGTCCGACCAGCGCAATGGCCTCCTCGACCTTTTGTCGATCCGTTGCGCCAAAGCGCCCCAGCGCCCCGTGCCACGGATAGCGTCCAATCGCCACCAGCTCACGCACCGTCATCCCCTCTGCCGCGGGCAGCTGCTGCGGCAGATAAGCCACTTTGCGGGCAAACGCCTTGCTGCTCCAGCTATCGAGAGGCTGACCGTCGAGCAGCACCTCGCCGTCTGACGGCGGCTGATGGCGACCGAGCATTTTCAGCAGCGTCGATTTACCGGAACCGTTATGACCAATCAGGCCGGTCACTTTTCCAGCCGGGAAGGTTAACGAAAGCGGATGCAGCAGCGTACGGCCAGGCACGCGAAAGGTAACGCGATTCAACGAAAACGTGGTATCGGATTGCGGAGTGTTTTCCTGCATAGCGGCCAACTTGTTTAACGGCGCGGCGAACCGCGCCCATTGAGTGATTAGAAACGGAAGGTTCCGGTCGCAATGACCTGACGCCCTGCGCCCCAGTAGCACGCATATTCGCTATAGCAGCTGGAAACGTACTCGCGATCGAACAGATTATTGACGTTGATACCCACCGACGAGCCCGGTAAACCAAAGCGCGCCAGATCGTATTTCACCGTCGCATCCATCAACGCGTAGCCCGCTACGCCGAAGGAATCATTTTGCTTCGCATCGGCGGTATCGTTTTTGTAGTAGCTAACCGTAGAGCCAACGTAGCGCGCACCGGCGCCTACCGTCAGGCCGCTCAGCGCGGTTTCGTGGAAGGTGTAATCTGCCCACAGCGACGCCATATTACGCGGAACTTCCGCCGGACGTTTGCCGTTAAATATGGTGTCGTGCTGGTACTCAGCATCGGTGTAGGTATAGGCTGCGGTAAGGTTGATATTGGCGTTCACCGCCGCTTTCGCTTCCAGCTCCACGCCGCGAGCGCGGATCTCGCCGGTTTGAATGCTAAACGTCGTATTACGCGGATCTGCCGTCAGGTTTTTATCCTTGGTCAGCTGGTACACCGCCGCCGTGACCACCACCGGCATATCTTTCGGTACGTATTTCACGCCCGCTTCATACTGCTCGCCGCGCGACGGATCGAACGGTTTGCCGTCCAGGCCCGATCCTGAAACCGGCTCAAACGATTGGCTGTAGCTGAAGTATGGAGAAATACCGTTGTCGAACAGGTAGTTAATACCACCGCGCCAGGTAAACTGCTGGTCGTGATTTTCGGCCAGGGTGTTAGTGGAGCGCGTCAGCGTAGAGGTCGTGGCGTAGTCATAGCGTCCGCCCAGCGTCATCACCCACTTATCCCATTCCATCTGATCCTGGGCATAGAGGCCGGTCTGCTCCATCCGGTTAAGCACCGCGTACGGGAAGTACACCGAGACGTTTGGATTACCGTACTGCGGATTGGACATCCCGATCGGGTCTGCAGAACCATAGTCGGCATTGACGTCGTTACGCATACGCGAATAGTCCACGCCGGTCAGCAGCTTATGGTCGACCGCGCCGGTGGCAAAGTCGGACTGCAGCTGGGTATCAACGGTGAACGTGTTGAGATGTTCATCAGAGCGCACGTAGGCGCGGTTGATTTGTCCCGGCGCCGTGTAGCCGTTGCCGTAAACGGAGCGATACAGCGTATTGACGTCGGCGTAGCGCAGGTTCTGGCGAACGGTGAAGGTATCGTCAAACTGGTGTGAGAAGCTGTAGCCCACCATCTGCTGACGGCGCGACATCTTATTGTCCGGCTCACCTTCGTTGAAATCGGTCGGCAGCTTATGTGCCTTGCCGTTGGCGTCATAGTACGGCACCACGGTCCCTTCACGCGGGAGCCAGCCGTAGTAACCCGCATAAGGATCGCTCTGGAAGTTGCTCAGGAAGGTGAAATCGGTTTTATCATCCGGGCGCCAGCTAAAGGACGGCGCCACCGCGTAGCGGGTCGATTTCGCCATCTGCTGCTGCGCGTCCTGGCTGCGGCCCAGGCCGGTCAGGCGATAGGACCATACGCCGCTATCATCAATTGCATCGCTAAAATCAAAACCAGTCTGCCACAGGTTATCGGTACCCATTTTGAACTGAATTTCTCTCAGCGGCTCGGTCGTCGGGCGCTTGCTGACCATGCTGACGATGCCGCCGGGGTTGCTGTTGCCATACAGCACGGAGGTTGGCCCGCGCATCACTTCCACACGCTCCAGGAAGTAAGGGTCCATCGACACTTCAGAGTAGTTATTCCCCTGCAGCTTCATGCCATCCAGATACTGGTTGGTATTGACCGTTGTCGACGTCGTAAAGCCGCGAATCGTCACCACGTCATAGGTCGTCGAGCTGCCGCGAGTGGAGAAAACGCCCGGCGTATAGGCCAGCGCTTCTTTCACCGTTGTCGGCTGCTTCATCTCCATTTCCTGGCGGGTAACCACGGAAATCGACTGCGGCGTTTTTTCAATAGGGGTATCGGTTTTGGTGGCAGTTGCGGAGCGCTTTGCCGCGATAGTCGGGGCCGGTCCCCAGGCATTTTCCTGGCTGACGGGAGCCGCAGTCACGGTAATGGTTTCTTCTTTTTTCGGTTCAACTGCCGCCTGTGCATAGACAGACATGCCGCTAACCGCCGTGGCTACTACGACTGCAATTTTACGCAGTGAGTGATTTGGCTGAGCAGTTTTTAGACGCGCCATTGGTAGATCTCTGATAAAGGTGAATGATAACGTAAACGAGAATTATTATTATGACGGCTGACATAATAGGCGAAACGCGAAATGCAAGGCAAGCGATATGCCATCGCGAAGATATCAAAGGCTGAATAAATAACCAGACGGTAATTGTGGGGTTAAGTGGCTGTTAAGTAATCTACATAAATGAAAAAGCCCCCTGATACTGAAGTATCAGAGGGCCAGTGTTGCAACAACCTGTTCGCACCATCATGCAAGCTGCAGCGAGGCGGCTTGAAGAATCAAGCGGATAGTTAATTGCTGCCGAACATATCCTTAATCCAGCCCGCTACGCCGTCGCTTTTTTCCTGCTTCGGCGGCGGCTGCTGAGTCGCTGGCTGCTGCTGCTGAGGCTGCTGGCCGGACTGATTAAACGGATTGTTCTGCTGCTGTTGCTCCAGCTGCTGCTGCTGCATCTGTTCACCCTGGCGACAGAGCGCATCCGGCGCGGTGGTCCATACCGGCAGCGTACGCATCCCTCCGCTACAGACGAAGTTGCCGCTGCTGTCTACGCCCATGTCCACCACATCTTCCGGCGCCGTCAGCACCAGCGGCGTTGGCGTCTGGTTGGCCAGATAGCGCTGATAAATAGACATCGCGCCGCTGGCACCGTACAGCTTCGTCGGCTGGTTGTTATCGCGACCAACCCAGGTAATCGTCACCTGGCTTCCGTCAATACCGGCGAACCATGTATCAACGTTGTTGTTGGTGGTCCCGGTTTTACCCGCCAGATGCAGGCCAGGATATTTCGCCCCAAGCTGACGACCGGTCCCGCGCTGCACAACCTGCTGCATGGTCCACAGCGTCATGTATGCGGCCTGCGCAGGAACCGCCCGCTCCGCCTGCGGATAGCTCTGATACAGAACGGTGCCATCTTCGGCGATCACCGAACGCAGCGCCGACAGCGTGGCGCGGTTACCGCCGCTGGCGATGGTCTGGAACGCCTGCGCCACTTCAATCGGCGTCAGGTTCAACGCCCCGAGGATCATCGCCGGTACCGGACTGAGCTGGTCTTTCGGCGCCCCCAGTTTGACCCAGGTATCGATGACCGCCGGCAGGCCCAGCGCCATCCCGAGGTTGACGGTCGGCACGTTCATCGAACGCGTCAGCGCGTCAACCAGCATCACCTGGCCGCTAAAGCGACGATCGTCGTTCTGCGGGGACCAGGTCTGGCCGTTGGAGAGACGGATCGTCACCGGTGCATCGGCAATCGAAGTATTCAGGCGGTACTGGTTCGGCTGGCTTAACGCGGTCAGATAGGTCGCCGGCTTAGCCAGAGAACCAATCGAACGACGGGCCTGCATCGCGCGGTTATAGCCGGCAAACTGCGGCTCCGCGCCGCCGACCATTGCCCGCACCTCGCCGGTATAGCGGTCAACGACCACCATCGCGGTTTCCAGATCCGGCAGCTTACGCTGCTTCTTCAGCGCCGGGATCCCCTCGGTGGCCGCCTTTTCCGCCGCATCCTGGGCAACGGAATCGAAGGTCGTAAAGATCTTCACGCCGGAGAGATCCTTCACCTTATCGCCCAGTTTCGCCTGCAGCTCCTGGCGCACCATCTGCATAAACGCCGGCTGCGGAGAAATTACGCCGCCGCGCGGCTGCACGCCCAGAGGACGGGCGCTCAGCATGTCGTACAGCTCCTGGTCGATGACGTTCTGCTGCTGCAGCAGACGCAGAACCAGGTTACGACGCTCCAGCGACAGCTTCGGATTACGCCACGGGTTATAAATCGATGCGCCTTTTACCATCCCCACCAGCAGAGCCTGCTGGTCAAGGCTCAGCTCTTCCACCGGGCGGCCAAAGTAGTAAAGGCTTGCCAGCGGGAAGCCGCGAATTTCGTTATCGCCGCTTTGACCGAGGTACACCTCGTTCATATACAGCTCAAGGATGCGATCCTTGCTGTAACGGGCATCAACGATCAGCGCCATATAGGCTTCGTTGGCTTTACGCCAGTAGGAGCGCTCGCTGGAGAGGAACAGGTTTTTCACCAGTTGCTGGGTCAGGGTACTGGCGCCCTGCACCGTGCGCCCCGCCGTCAGGTTTGCCAGCACCGCACGACCAATCGAGTACAGGCTGATACCGTCATGCTCGTAGAAGTGGCGGTCTTCGGTCGCCAGCAGGGTATCAACCAGCAGATCCGGGAAGCCGCTGCGCTTAACAAACAGGCGCTGCTCGCCGTTTGCCGACTGCAGCATGGTGATCAGCCGCGGATCGAGGCGGAAGAAGCCAAACTGGCGGTTATTCTCCATGTTCTCGATCGTTTCCAGGCGATCGCCATCAAAGGTCAGGCGCGCGCGCACCTGCCCTTCTTTACTATCCGGGAAATCAAACGGACGGCGGATCATCTCAATGCTGTTGGCCTGCACGGTATATTCGCCCGGGCGCGTCATCGCGCTCACCTGACGATACTGCGTGGCGTTCAGCAGGCGCACCATTTCGTTTTTGCTGACCTGCATATCGGGTTCGAGGTTGACCATCCGGCCATATACCGCCGCCGGAAGCTCCCAAACCTTGCCGTCAATGCGGCTGCGGATCTTCTGATCGAGGTAGACGCCGTAAACGGCAACCAGCACCGCGACAACAATCCCCAGCTTGACTAACAGCCACAGCCAGGTACGTTTACGCCGGGGCTTGTTACCTTTGCCATTCGCTTTCTTCGGCATCGGCTCTTCGTCCTCATAATCGTCGTCGTAATCATCGTCGTAGTCCTCGTCCCGAACCCGACGACGAGTCACTTTTTGTTTAGCCGGACGCGAGGGTTTACCCTTACGTCCGATAGGCTCGCGGTCATCTCCCGCCATGCTCTTTCTCCGCAACTTTCAGGCGTAAAAGCCTGATTCTCAATGCTTCCCCCTGCCAGAGGAAGAAGATATCTCTCAAATTCACGCCCGTGGGGTCTTATCCTGCAGGCGACCATCTATTGTCTGTACTTCGCGCGCTCAGCGTCTCAGGGCGCAGTTATGATCGATTTGCTCATGAGTTTAGTTAAAAAAATCATAAAACAAATCATAATCTTACATACTTCACCTGCAGAGAATTTTGGGACATAGCACTAATAGTCCAGGGAACACAGGATAGCACTAAACCAGGATATGCTTAACCAGCATTTTACTCCCTCGAGGCGTAACAAAAGGGAAAATATTATGTTTTTTAATAACATAAAAAATGTTCACCGCGTCTCCGTGCGCTTCAGAATTTTCGCCCCCCGCGCCGACGATAAAAACTAAAACTTCCCGGCACATGAAATATTATATTCGGACTGTGACAATAAATATTTTTCCGGAAGTAAAGATAAACCTTAAACCATCCGCAGATAAAAGTGGGAGCCGCTTAACAATTATATATAATAATATTTACTGATGACACCGTGGAAATATTTGTTAAACTACCCTTCAGTTAACCATTCCAGCTTAATATTATGCGAACTTTCGTTATATTTCCGCTTATCATGATTGCCGCTCTTGCAGGGTGCCAGCAGAATCGCTCCTCAACCTTAAGCCCTGCCGTCAGCAGCGAGGCGCAGCTTGAGCAGCTCTCATCCGTGGCCGCAGGCGCCCGCTATCTGAAGAACAGATGCAATCGCAGCGATCTGCCCGCAGACGAAGCCCTTACCCAGGCCGCGTGGAATGTCGGGAAAAAAAGAGGATGGGGAAATATCGATTACGCTACCCTGGCTCAGCGCAGCGCGCAGATGTATCAACAGCTGCAGCAGGACAGTACTCCGGAAACAACCAAATGCAGTCAGTTTAATCGCCAGCTGGCGCCATTTATTGCTGGCTTAGGTCGTCAATAAAATGTCGCAGCCGGTTATTTTGCGTTTTATTGCCGCGCAATTTATTGCCCCTGCGGACTATCCGCAATAATACCTCCCGGCCAGTCATCCAGCGCCGCCAGAGTAAACGTATTGCCCTTAAAGCTAAACACGGTTAAATCCTGCTGAATCTGCTCAATCACCAGATTCGGCAGCGGTGATTGCCCTTCCTGCCAGGACTGGCCGTTGATAACAATAGTGCGCTTATCCTCGCGCGAGGCGTAGATATGCGCGCTGTAGCGCAGTGCCGGTAAATAATCCTCCTCTGAACTCTCCTCCTCAACAACGCTGGCCAGCCCCTTTTCCTTTGTCGGAGCCTTTGCCGGAGCCGGAGTGGGGGCCGATGCAGAATGGCTAAGCGGCACCAGCGCCGCATGCGCCACCGGCACCATCGACGTTTGCGCGACCGGCGCATTTCGCCACTGCTCGCCGCTAAACCAGCCCAGCGCGATAAATAGCGCGGCGTAGAGCGGGACGGTCAGCCAGGGAACCTGCACCATTCCGCCGACCATCACCGGCGCTCCCGCATCCCGGATGTCCGCCGCGGGCATCGGGCACTCTTCATCATGGCGAATCATCACACCCTCTCTCCTGATACCGGAAAAACCGCAGCCCGGCTCTGAGCGCCGGGCTGCCTGACCCCTTTCATGCGGGTCAGCTAAAGAGACGCTTTACTTACTGCTTACCGGCAGGCCCGCGCCCTGCGCGTCGCCCTGCGGTTTTTCCAGCACCGCAACGGACCAGGCCGGCAGCGTAATCGCGCCGTCGGCAGCGATCTCGACGCCGTTCGCCAGCGACCCCTCTCCCGCCGCCTGCTGAACGGAACTCAGCTGCAGGTTTTCACCATTGAAATCATGGAGGGTCCGGCTCTCAGGCGCCGCGTTGATCGCCACGACCAGGCCATCCACCCGGCCGTCGAGGCTCGCTCCCGCCTGGACGCCATCATCGATGGTCATGATCAGCAGACCAGCCAGCGCGTCGGCTCCGGTATTGCGGAAATCGACGCGCTTCATCACCGCGCTGCCGTCACCTAAGGTGAAGAGCGGGGATGATTTGCGCAGCTGGGTCAGCTCCTGATAGAACGCGGTCATCTGCTGCAGCTCCGGCTCGCCGGGAGTCGCCACCATCTCCTTAACGCGGGAAATCAGATCGTAATTGCTGCCGTCATCGCTACTGCGCGGCATCCCGACGTTAAAGTTATTGTCCTGCATGGCGTAGTCGACGCGGTTAAACCAGTCGCCGGAGTCATAGGAGTCGCGGGTGAAGGATTTAGAGCGCAGCAGCTCCGAACCCTGCTGATCGAAGGCGATCCCCTGACCCAGCATCACCGTCGCCAGCGATACCGCCTGCATCCGCACGCGGGTATTGAGATCGGCCTCCTGCGCGGCTTTGTAGCTAATCATGTCCCACAGCGTTTGGTTATCGTGCTTCGAGACGTAGTTAACAACCTCCGTCGGGTCAGCCGCATAGCCGCCCGGCGCGCCGTTGTAGTCAATCTCGCTGCCTTTTTTCACCGCGCCGTCTTTATCAACCATCACAAAGTCGGCCAGGTTTCCGGCCATTCCCAGACGCGTCAGATCGGCAAGATGGCGCACCGTATCTTCGTTCTGGCTGGCGATCTCGTTAGGCAATACCCCGGCACCGCTGCCGATCCCCTGGTTCTGACGCAGCGCATCGCCGGAGTCAAACGGACCGCCGCCGCGCACCGAGTCACGCAAACGATCGGAGAACGTCCCGATACCGCTGCCTTTGAGATTGATCTGCGAAGCGATTTCGAAACGGTCGCTCTGCCCGGAATCCCAGCCTTCACCGAAGAAGTAGATATCCGGATTTAGGGCCTTCACCCGCTCCCACGCCGACAGGATCTGCGCTTTCGGGTGATAGCCCATCAGGTCGAAACGGAAGGCGTCAATTTTGTAATCGGTGGTCCATACCGCCAGCGAGTCGGCGATAAGCTTGGCGAACATCCGATGCTCCGGCGCGGAGTCCGAGCAGCAGGTCGCTGATTCAACGCTTCCGGTAGTTTCGTTCAGACGCTGATAGTACCAGGGGACGATTTTATCCAGCACCGAAGTCCGGTCAGTTGGCCCGGCGGCATTGGTGTGGTTGTACACCACGTCCATGATCACGTTCATTCCCAGATCCTGCTTAATCGCCTGGATCATGGTACGGAACTCTTTGATCCGCGCGGTCCCTTCCGGGTTGGTGGCGTAAGAGCCTTCCGGCACCGTGTAGTGGAACGGATCGTAGCCCCAGTTATAGGAATCGGTCTGCGCGACCAGGCTGTTCAGCGCCTGAACCTGCGGATTATCCTGGCTATCGCTTTGCTTCAGCTGATTAAGCACCTCTTCCACCGTCGACCCGCTGGCGCAATAAGCGGCAAATTCGCTGCTCTTCACCGCGCTGTTGACTTCGCAGAGGCGGCTGAACGGCTGCTGGATGTCGGCCACTTTGTCGCTGAACTCGTTGACCGTCGCCAGATCGAAGACCGGCAGCAGCTCAACGTGGGTCACTCCGGAAGCGGAGAGCTTTTTCAGATGCTGCACCATGTTGCTGTCCTGAGCGGTGAGCGCCAGATATTTACCGCGCAGCTCGGCCGGAACGGTGCTGTCCCAGGCAGAAAGATCGCGAATATGCGATTCATGAATCGTCATCTTCGCCAGATCGGCTTTGGTTTTCTGCGCATGAGGCATCGCCAGGCTATCCCAGCCGTCGGGCTTGAGCGCGCTGTCGTTCAGATCGACAACCTGGCTGTACTCCGAATTGGTGGAGAGGCTATGGGCGTAAGGGTCGGTCACCTCGTACTGTTCAATCTTGCGCGACTGCGGGTGATAAACCGTCAGCGCATAGCGATAGAAGGCCCCCTTCAGGTCGCTTCCGCCCTGCCATGCCCAGGCGCCCGAGGCCGCGTCGCGGGTCATCGGATGGCTGGCCTGCACCTTTTTATCAGCGCTATACAGCACCAGGTCGACCTGCTGCGCGGTAGGTGCCCAAAGGCGGAAATTAACCCCGCCATCGCTCACCTGCGCCCCGTAGCTGAGGGCTTCCGCCGGCTGCGCATAGACATCGTCCAGCACGCCCGCCGTCTGCACCTGGGTGGCGGAGATCAGAATGCCGTCTTTCTCCGCGGCGATCGCCACCGTCTCGCCCTGCAGCAGTTCATCAACCGGCGCATTATCCGGGAGCTTAAACGCGGCATAGCTGGAGAGCTGCGGGAAGCGCATGCTCACCTGCTGGCTGACGGTGGTGGGGGTCAGGTTCAGATAGCGATCGGTAAATTTCCCTTCGCTATCGGCGGCCACTTTACTGCTGTGGCTGTAGTAAAGGCGGACGATTGGTTTGTCCTGTCCGCCCGGCCACAGCAGAGTGGTCTTGTCAACCCAGTGGGCCTCGGCAAGCGCCACGCCAAACGCGGCGCGAAACGCATCCGCGCGGGTATCATATAGCGAGCCGCTGCCGGCGATAACCGAGACCGTGCGGTCGGTAAAGTCGCCGAACGACACGCGCAGATCGCTATCGATCAGCTTGTTGGTGCCATCTCTGACGATGACGTTAATACAGCCGCTCTCTTTATTGAGCGGAATCACCCAGTACGGGCCGTATTTATCGCTGCCGCTCGGGGTGGTGCTGACGTCATTCCAGTCCGCCACCGGCGCGCTTAACGCATCGCAGGTTTCATTATTCCAGAGATAGAGGTTCCGGGTGCTGTAATCCGCGGCGGTGGTGCCGGTAATGCCAGCAATATCAACCAGATGAATGACCGCCTGCTGAGAGGAAGCCGTGGCAGCTTCACCGGGAACCGCCACATCGGGTAAACGAACAACGACATCCTGATTATCGGGAGTGTCAGGTGAGCCAGAGGAAGAAGATGAAGAACTATTATCGCAGCCGCTAAGTAAAACCAACGAGCCAAGGAATAGGGCATTACAGGTATATCTGAGCATTCGATAGTCCCTAATATGCTTAATAAATTATGAAAGGTAAGAGAAGATGTTTATCTGTAAAGCGCCGGCAATTAGATATTTTTGCTTTCAGCGATTCAATCATCCATTAACAATTAATGGGGGGGCGTAGGCGGCCGGGGGAGTAAAAATAAAAAGGGAATGACGACCCGGATAGCGAAACTCATTATGCTTTGCGGCGACTAACCAAGAATTTCGCAATAAAAGATCTAAATATAAAAAGCCACCCACCAATACAGGTAGGGAAGCGATGCCGCCCCGGGGAAAACAGGATGAGAAAAAGAATTAAAATACCTTTTTCTGTGATGAGGTTAACACTAACAAATAAAACAATAATTAACAATACTCCTCATATTGTGATGTTCGTCATATTATTACTTATCGCTCAGCAGCTCGCCAAATTAAGCTGGCGGATTATATTCCCTGTAGATCCTGCGGCTATGGCGATTAACGCCGCGACGGTTTTCGCTCCCCCGATCGCTATTCGACAAACGGAATTAGCGCCGTTTACGCTATTTGGCAGCGCGGAAAAAACGCCTCCGGCACCGGGCGTATCCACCGACGGTAAGAGCCTGGCCCAGGCGCCGCTTTCCGCCCTGAAGCTGCGGATCACCGGCCTGCTCGTCAGCAGCGATGCCGCGCGGTCGATTGCCATCGTGGCAAAAGGGAATCAACAGGTTAGCCTGGGCGTTGGCGACAGCACGCCGGGTAACGAAGCCAAAATAGTCGCTATTCTCAACGATCGCCTGATCGTTAACTACCGGGGCAGAAACGAAGCGATACCGCTCTTTGACGACGCCGCCGCGGGCGTGAAACCCGCCCTGACGCCGCCCGCGAAAGAGTGGGTTAAACAGCTGCGCGAACAGCCGCAAAATATTCTCAACTATCTCAATATTTCCCCGATTATGGTTAATGAGCAGCTCAGCGGATATCGACTCAATCCGGGAAAAGACCCCACTCTTTTTCGTCAGTCCGGCTTACATGAAAACGATCTGGCGGTCGCCATGAATGGCCTCGATCTTCGCGATCGGCAGCAGGCTCAGCAAGCATTAAAACAGCTCCCCGAGCTCAGCGAAATAATGCTAACCGTCGAACGCGATGGTCAGCGGCAGGATATCTATTTAGCCTTGAGGGATGAATAATTGCGCAGAACCATAAATTTCCGTCTGCTTTTCACGCTGCTGATGATATTCAGCACGCTGTTATTCAAATCCGCCGGCGCAGAAGAATTCTCTGCCAGCTTCAAGGGCACCGATATTCAGGAATTTATTAATACCGTCAGCAAAAACCTCAATAAGACGGTCATTATCGACCCCAGCGTACGCGGCACAATTACCGTTCGCAGCTACGATATGCTCAATGAAGAACAATATTATCAGTTCTTCCTCAGCGTCCTCGACGTCTACGGTTTTGCGGTTATCAATATGAATAATGGCGTACTGAAGGTCGTGCGTTCAAAAGATGCCAAAACCGCGGCGGTCCCGGTCGCCAGCGACGCCTCGCCGGGCGAGGGCGATGAGGTGGTTACCCGGGTGGTACCGCTGACCAACGTGGCCGCCCGCGATCTCGCGCCGCTGCTGCGACAGCTCAATGACAACGCCGGGGCCGGCAGCGTGGTGCACTACGAGCCGTCCAACGTGCTGCTGATGACCGGGCGCGCGGCGGTGATTAAGCGCCTGCTGACCATCGTCGAGCGCGTTGATAACGCCGGCGATCGCAGCGTGGTGACGGTCCCGCTCTCCTGGGCCTCCGCCGCCGACGTGGTCAAGCTGGTGAATGAGCTGAACAAAGACACCAGCAAATCCGCGCTCCCCGGTTCGATGGTGGCGAACGTGGTCGCCGACGAGCGGACCAATTCGGTGCTGGTGAGCGGCGAACCGAACTCCCGCCAGCGCATCATCACCATGATAAGGCAGCTCGACCGCCAGCAGGCGGTACAGGGAAACACCAAGGTTATCTACCTCAAGTATGCCAAAGCCGCCGATCTGGTGGAGGTGCTAACCGGCATCAGCAGCAGCATGCAGAGCGAAAAGCAGAGCGCGAAGCCGGTGGCGGCGCTGGATAAAAACATCATCATCAAAGCCCACGGCCAGACCAACGCGCTGATCGTGACCGCCGCCCCGGACGTCATGAACGACCTAGAGCGGGTCATCGCTCAGCTGGATATTCGCCGTCCGCAGGTGCTGGTTGAAGCCATTATTGCCGAGGTTCAGGACGCCGACGGCCTCAATCTGGGCGTACAGTGGGCCAACAAAAATGCCGGCATGACCCAGTTCAACAACAGCGGGCTGCCGATCTCAACGGCCATTGCCGGCGCCAACCAGTACAACAAAGACGGCACGGTCACCAGCTCGCTCGCCAGCGCGCTAAGCTCCTTTAACGGCATCGCCGCCGGGTTCTATCAGGGGAACTGGGCGATGCTGCTCACCGCCCTCTCCAGCAGCAGCAAAAACGATATTCTCGCCACCCCCAGCATCGTCACCCTCGACAACATGGAGGCGACCTTTAACGTCGGCCAGGAGGTTCCGGTGCTCAGCGGCTCGCAGACCACCTCCGGCGATAACATCTTCAATACCGTCGAACGAAAAACCGTCGGCATCAAGCTGAAGGTCAAGCCGCAGATTAACGAAGGGGACTCGGTGCTGCTGGAAATTGAGCAGGAGGTTTCCAGCGTCGCCGACTCCGCCTCCAGCACCAGCTCGGATTTAGGCGCGACCTTCAACACCCGCACGGTTAACAACGCGGTGCTGGTCGGCAGCGGCGAAACCGTCGTCGTGGGCGGGCTGCTGGACAAAAGCGTCACCGACTCCGCCGACAAGGTCCCGCTGCTCGGCGATATTCCGCTGATTGGCGCCCTGTTCCGCTCCACCAGCAAAAAGGTTTCCAAACGCAACCTGATGCTGTTTATCCGGCCGACCATTATTCGCGATCGCGATGGCTACCGGCAGGCCTCCTCGGGCCAGTACGCCGCCTTTAACGACGCACAAACCAAACAGCGCGGCAAAGACGGCACGGAAGCGTCGCTGAACGATGACCTGCTGCATATCTACCCCCAGCAGGATACCGCCGCATTTCGTCGGATCGGCGCCGCCATCGATGCCTTCAACCTGGGAGGCAAACCATGACGCCAGCGGCGGAACGCCGCCCGCTGCTGCCTTTCGTCTATGCCCGCGCCCACGGCATTATCCTGCTGAGCGATGGCGCGACCTGCGCCGTCCGCTGCCTCGCCGAGGCGCCGACGGCGGCGCTGCTTGAGGCGCGCCGGGTAGCGGATATGCCGATCGAGGTCCAGCGGCTGGCCGCCGATGAGTTCGAGAAGCTGCTGGTGCTCAGCTATCAGCGTGATTCGGCGGAAGCCCGGCGCATGATGGCCGATATCGGCAATGAGCTGGATTTATACACCCTCGCCGACGAGCTGCCCGACACCGACGATCTGCTGGATAGCGAGGACGATGCGCCCATTATCCGCCTGATCAACGCCATGCTGACGGAGGCCATCAAAGAAAAGGCCTCGGATATTCATATCGAAACCTACGAGCGCCACCTGCAGATCCGCTTTCGCGTTGATGGCGTCCTGCGGGAGATCCTCCGCCCGCAGCGTCGGCTTGCGGCCCTGCTTATTTCGCGCATTAAGGTGATGGCCAACCTCGATATCGCGGAAAAGCGCATTCCGCAGGATGGCCGCATGGCGCTGCGTATCGGCGGGCGCGCCGTTGACGTGCGCGTCTCGACGCTGCCCTCCGGCCACGGCGAGCGCGTGGTGCTGCGCCTGCTGGATAAAAACAGCGTCAACCTCGACCTGCTGACCCTCGGCATGCCGCCCGCGCTCCTGCAGCAGGTCGATGAACTGATGGCCCGCCCGCACGGCATCATTCTGGTCACCGGCCCTACCGGTTCGGGCAAAAGCACCACCCTGTACGCCGCCCTCAGCCGCCTCGACGCTCGCGAGCGCAATATTATGACTATTGAAGATCCCGTCGAATACGAGCTGGAGGGCATCGGCCAGACGCAGGTCAACGCCAGGGTGGAGATGACCTTCGCCCGCGGGCTGCGTGCCATTTTGCGTCAGGACCCTGACGTGGTGCTGGTGGGCGAGATCCGCGACAGCGAGACGGCGCAAATTGCCGTCCAGGCCTCCCTGACCGGGCACCTGGTGCTCTCCACGCTGCATACCAACAGCGCGCTGGGGGCGATCTCGCGCCTGCAGGATATGGGCGTGGAGCCATTTCTGCTGTCAACCTCGCTGCTGGCGGTGATGTCGCAGCGCCTGGTGCGCCGGCTCTGCCCGCACTGCCGTCGACCGGGGCAGGCGGATGCGCAAACGGCGAAACGGATGGGCGTCCCGACCGGTACCGCCATGTGGCACGCCGAGGGCTGCGGGGAGTGCGGCTTCACCGGCTATCGCGGGCGCACCGGGATCCACGAGCTGCTGCGGGTCGACGATCGGGTGCGGATGGCAATCCACCGCGGAGAAAACGAAATAACGCTGGGCCAGCGGCTGGGGACGGACTATATCACCCTCCGTCGCGCCGGGCTGGAGAAGGTGCTGAGCGGCATCACCAGCTGGGAAGAGGTGGTCAGGGTGACCGAGCAGCAAACGGCGCAGGGGGAGCAGGATGGCCATTTTTCGCTACCAGGCGCTCGATGAACGCGGCAGGACGCAGCGCGGCGTACAGCAGGCGGACTCCGCCCGCCACGCCCGCCAGCTGCTGCGGGAAAAGGGCTGGCTGCCCGTTGAGATCAAGGCCGCTGAAGGCCCCGCGCGCGGCGGCGGGCGTTCGCTGCTGACGCGACGCACCGGCGCCGGCGACCTCGCCCTGCTCACCCGGCAGCTGGCGACGCTGGTAGCGGCGGCAATCCCGTTGGAAAAAGCGCTGGATGCCGTGGCGCAGCAGTGCGAAAAAGCGCACCTGAAAACCCTGATGGCCGGGGTGCGCGGCAAGGTGCTGGAAGGACATACCCTGGCGGAGGCCATGCGCGGCTATCCGGCCTGCTTCGATCGGCTGTATTGCGCGATGGTCGCCGCGGGCGAAACCTCTGGGCACCTTGCCGGCGTGCTTAACCGGCTGGCGGACTATACCGAACAGCGCCAGCAGCTTCGCGCCCGCCTGCTGCAGGCCATGATCTACCCCATCGTTCTGACCCTGGTCGCCATCAGCGTGATCGCCATTTTGCTCTCCACGGTGGTGCCGAAGGTCGTCGATCAGTTCGTCCATCTCAAGCAGGCCCTGCCGTTTTCCACCCGCCTGCTGATGACCATGAGCGATATCGTCAGAGGCGCCGGGCCCTGGCTACTGCTGGCGCTGCTGGCGGGCGGGCTGCTGCTTCATTACGCCCTGCGCCAGCCCGCGCGGCGGCTCATCTGGCATAAACAGCTGCTGCGCCTGCCGCTGATTGGCCGGGTGGCCCGCAGCATCAACAGCGCCCGCTACGCCCGCACCCTCAGCATTCTTAACGCCAGCGCCGTCCCGCTGCTGCCGTCGATGCGCATCAGCGCGGAGGTGTTAAGCAACACCTGGGCGCGCCGCCAGCTGGAAACCGCCGCGGAGTCGGTGCGCGAAGGGAGCAGCCTGCACCGCGCCCTCGAAACCACCGCCCTTTTCCCGCCGATGATGCGCTACATGGTTGCCAGCGGCGAACAGAGCGGCGAACTCAACGGCATGCTCGAACGCGCCGCCGATAACCAGGACCGCGAGCTGAGCGCGCAAATTCAGATGGCGCTCAGCCTGTTTGAGCCGCTGCTGGTGGTGGCGATGGCCGGCATGGTGCTGTTTATCGTGCTGGCCATTCTGCAGCCGATCCTGCAACTCAACACCCTTATGAGTATGTAATTGTCTTAATGGAGAAAAATATGCAACGACAGCGTGGATTCACCCTACTGGAAATTATGGTGGTGATTGTCATCCTCGGTATTCTTGCCAGCCTGGTGGTACCTAACCTGATGGGCAATAAAGAAAAAGCGGACCGGCAAAAGGTGGTCAGCGATCTGGTGGCGCTGGAAGGCGCGCTGGATATGTACAAGCTGGATAACAGCCGCTATCCCAACACCGAGCAGGGGCTCGCGGCGCTGGTCAGCCGTCCCACCGCCGAGCCGCTGGCGCGTAACTATCCGGAAGGCGGCTATATCCGCCGTCTGCCGCAGGACCCGTGGGGCAACGACTATCAGCTGCTCAGCCCGGGCCAGCACGGCCAGGTCGACGTGTTTAGCGTTGGGCCGGACGGCATGCCGGACACCAACGACGATCTCGGCAACTGGAATATCGGGAAAAAATAGTGCAACAGCGCGGCTTCACGCTACTGGAGATGATGCTCATTTTGCTGCTGATGGGCGTTAGCGCGGGCATGGTGATGCTGGCGTTTCCGCCATCGCGCGAGGATGACGCGGCGCAGATCCTCGAGCGCTTCCAGGCACAGCTGAGCTTTGTCCGTGACCGCGGGCTGCAGACCGGCCAGTTCTTCGGTATCTCGATTCACCCCGACCGCTGGCAGTTTATGCGGCTGCAGTCCGCAGACGAGAACGGCAGAGCCGGAGAAGCGGACGGCGGCGAGGAGAGTCCCCGCTGGCAGCCGCTGCAGATTGGTCGCCTCGCCACGTCGGGCAGCGCCGCGTCGGATCGGCTGACGCTGAGCTTTCCCGATGGCGCCGCCTGGACGCCTGGCGAACTGCCCGACGTTCTGCTGTTCCCCGGCGGGGAAGTGACGCCCTTTCAGCTGCGCATCGGCAGCGGGCAGTCGCTGAACGTTGATGCTCGCGGCGACATTCAGCCGGCGCAGCGGGAGGAGAGCCCATGAAATCACAGTCCGGGATGACGCTTATCGAAGTCATGGTCGCGCTGGTGGTCTTCGCCCTCGCCGGGCTGTCCGTGATGCAGGCCACGCTGCAGCAGACCCGCCACCTCGGGCGAATGGAGGAGAAAACCCTCGCCGGGTGGCTTGCCGACAATCAGCTAATCCAGCTGAAGCTGGAAAACCGCTGGCCGGCGCTGAGCCCCTCGGAAACTACGGTCCAGGCGGCAGGCGGCAGCTGGCACATCCGCTGGCAGGGCGTCGAAACGGAGCTCCCGCAGCTGCGGGCGCTGGACGTCGAGGTCCGCCATGATAAAAGCGATAAGGCTCCGGTCTCTTCGCTGCGCACCTGGGTGACCCGGCCATGAAGAATGGCACCATGCGCGGCTTTACCCTCGTTGAAATGCTGCTGGCGCTGGCGATCCTCGCCGCGCTGAGCGTGGCGGCGATCGGCGTACTGCAAAACGTCATTCGCGCGGATACGCTCACCAAAGAAAAAGCGCAGCAGATCCAGGCGCTGCAGCAGACCTTTAGCCAGATGGCCGCCGACTTCAACCAGATCGTTCCCCGCCGCGGGCGCAACGACGACGCCCTGTTCTCCGCCGGGCGCTTCCTGCTGGGCAGCGACGACTGGGCGATAGCCTTTAGCCGCAGCGGCTGGCCAAACCCGATGGGCATTTTGCCGCGCTCAGAGATCCAGAGCGTCAGCTACCGCCTGCGCCAGCAGCAGCTGGAGCGTCTGAGCTATGACCAGCAGGACCCGCTCACCGGCAGCCGGCCGACGACCTGGGTCCTGCAGCGCGACGTCCAGGCGTTCCGCCTGCGCTTTTACGCCAGCGGCCGCTGGCAGGATCGCTGGGAGTCCGCGCAAAATCTGCCGCAGGCGCTTGAAGTCACCTTAACGCTGAAGGGCTACGGCGACATCACGCGCCTGTTTTTGCTTGCCCCCGGAGACCAGCCGTGAACGGCCGACAGCGCGGCGTCGCGCTGCTGATGGTGCTGCTGATCCTCGCCCTGATGATGGTGCTGGCGAGCGCCATTACCGAAAGAACGGCGCGGATGTACCAGCAAACGGCCACCACCCTCGATAACCTGCAGGCCAAATGGTACGCGCTGGGCGCGGAGACGATGGTCGCCGCCCTGCTGCAGCGCGACGCGCTTGATTCGCCGAATCAAACCCATCTGGCGCAAAACTGGGCCCAGCAGGGACGCCGCTTTACGCTCGCCGACGGTGAGATTTACGCCACTATTACCGACGACCAGGCCTGTTTCAATCTGAACGCCATCAACCGCACCGCCGCCGATGAAAGCGAAGCGATCCCCGCCGCGGCGCGCGCCTTTACCCGTCTGCTGGAAAAGCTCGGCGCGGAGCCGCTGCGCGCCCTGCAGCTCACCGCCGCCCTGCGCGACTGGATCGATGCGGATAGTCAGCCGCTGCTTAACGGCGCGGAAGACGAGGTCTATATGGCGCAGTCCCCGGGCTACCTGACCGGCAACCAGAATATCCAGGATCTCAGCGAGCTGCGCCTGCTCGCCGGGATGGACCCGGCGCTGTACCAGCGTCTGCTGCCCTACGTCTGCGCCCAGCCGAACGACGCCCTGCAGATCAATATCAATACCCTGAAGCCGGCGCAGGCCGCTCTGCTGGCTGCGCTATTCCCCGCCGATCTCAGCATTCAGCAGGCGCGCCAGCTGCTGAGCGCCCGTCCGGCAAGCGGCTGGAACAGCGTTGCCGCGTTTTTAGCCCAGCAGGCGCTGCAGGACACCGACACCACCGCCGTACGCCCCTGGCTGACGGTCCATAGTGAACGCTTTGTCGCCTCGTTCACCGTGGTCATGGGCAGCGCGCGCTATCAGCAGCGCAGCCTCCTGCAGCTGGAGGGGCGCAGCTTCCGCGTTTTCCAGCGACGTTATGGACTTTACAGAGTGGCCGATGAATAACGATAAAACGCCGCCGCGCGCGGCGCTCATTTTGCGCCTTGGCGCCCCTGACCGGCCGATAGCCTGGCGCCTGTTCTCCCCCGGGCAGCCGGAGAGAGCCGGCGCATGGTCTCCCGGTGACGATGACCCGACGCTGCGCGAGCTGGCGGCGCGCTATCCCGCCTGGGTATTGGTTCCCGCCAGCGACTGCGCTTTTCACCGCGTGACGCTGCCCGCCGGCCTGCGCCAGCGCCCGCAGCAGATCCTGCCCTTCCTGCTCGAAGAGCAGCTGGCAACCGACGTCGAAGAGGTCCATTTTGCGCTGCTCCACCGGCAGAAAAATATCTGCCATGTCGCCGCCCTGCAGCGGCAAAAAATGCGCGAGTGGCTCGTCCGCTGCGACGAGCTGGGGCTGGAGGTCCTCGCCCTGACGCCGGATGTGCTGGCCCTCCCCTTCACTCCGGGCCGCTGGAGCGCGCTGCAGGTCGGCGAACAGTGGCTGATTCGCCACCAGGCCTGGGGCGGGATGGCGGCGGAAGCCGGCTGGCTGGCCGAGCTGCTCTCCCCCGGCGAGGAGCAGCCGCCGATCGACAGCTACTCTCCGCTCCCGCCGATCCCGGCGCCGTGGCGCGCGCTGGCGGCGCAGGATTTACTCCAGCTGGCGGCGGCGGATCCGGCGGCGCAGCGCATCTGCCTACGTCAGGGAGACTTTGCGCCGAAGCGCCGCTGGCAGCCCGCCGGGCTGCGCTGGCGTCCGGCGATGGCCGCAGCCGCCGCGCTGGCGCTGCTGTGGGGCACCAACGCCGTGCTCGATCATCTGGCGCTCGGCCAGCGGGCAGCCGCGGCTCAGCAGGCCAGCCAGGGGTTTTATCGCCAGTGGTTTAAAACGGAGACCCGGGTGATTAATCCGCGCCTGCAGATGCAGCAGCATCTGCGCCAGCTTGAGCAGACGGCGGCGCACCCGCCGGCAGTCGTCACCATCGGCCTGGTGCAAAAAATCGTGGCCGAGACCCCGGGAGTTCGCCTGCGGGCATTGGCCTATGATGGCGCGCGCAACGCCCTGCAGCTCGACGTTTCGGCGGTATCGCCCCGGGCGCTGGAGCAGTTCACTCTCCGGGCGCAGCCCCATTTTCGCGTACGAACCGGCGAAATGAAGCCGCGCGCGGATGGCATTGAAGGGCGTCTCTCCCTGGAGGGTAACGATGGATAGCCTGCGTATTTTATGGCAGCAGCGCTCGCAGCGGGAGCAGCGCCTGCTGATGGCGATGGCCATCGCGCTGTTCGTCGGTATCGCGTATTACGCCTTCTGGCAGCCGTGGCTCAACCGCGAACAGCAGTGGCGGCAAACCCTCGTCAAAGAGCAGGCCAGCCTGCGCTGGATGCGGCAGCAGACTCCGCTGCTACAGCAGCTAAGCCGCCAGCAGCCGGGCCCTGCGGCCAGCGGCGAGGAGCCTTCGGCGGTCATCATGCGCGAGGCGGCCCGTCAGGAACTGGCGATCGTCCGACTGCAGCCGCAGGGGATGCGGGTGAGCGTCACCCTCGAAGCCTGCACCTTTCAGGCTCTGATGTCATGGCTGGACGCGCTGGGCCGAGGGGGAATTCACGCCGCCTCGCTGGCCGTCACCGCGCATCCCCAGCGTTCCGGCTGGGTGACGGTGAATACTCTGATCCTCGAGCGTCAGCATGAGAAGTAAAGCCGCCATCGGACTGCTGCTCGGCGCCTGGCTGCTGTGGATGCTGCTCACCGCCCCCGCCAGGCTACTGACCGCCGCGCTGCCGGCCGGGATCGGCGTCGGCGAACTTGCCGGCACCGTCTGGCGAGGCGAGGCCAGAGATATTGCCTGGCGCGGAGTCAGCCTCGCCCACCTGCGCTGGCAGCTGGCTTTCTCCGGCGCGCTTCCGGGCTGGCGTATTTCGTTCAGCGATCCCAGCGGGCTGCGCGGCCAGGCCTGGCTCCAGGGGCTGAGCGCGCTGACCCTGCGCGATGGCCGCTTTATCGTCCCCGCCAGTATTGCCGGCCGCGGGCTGGCGCAGGCAGGGGCGGTTGACGCCGGCGGCCTGATTACGGTGGAAATCGCCGAGGCTCGCTTCAGCCATGCCGGCTGCCAGCAGATATCCGAGGGGCGCGCGCGCTGGCAGGATGCGACGCTGAGCTCGCCCGCCGGTTCCCTGACGCTGGCCAGCGTCAGCGGCAAATTCAGCTGTACGCCTGCGGGCGCGCTGGCGATGAACATCAGCCAGGACTCGCATCAGCTGAGCCTAAGCGGACAGGGCACCCTCGCGCCTGACGGCGGCTACGCCTTTCGCGGCACGCTGCAGAGCCGACAGTCAACGCCGACGCTGCTCGCGGCGCTTATCGCCCAGGGCGGCCGCCAGGATGAACATGGACGCACGCCCTGGCAGCTGCAGGGCAAATGGTCGCCACGGGAGAAACCATGACCCTATTTACCGCATTTTCCCAGCAGTTCCCCCTGATATGGGGCTGCTTTTTGTTTATTTTTGGCCTGTGCTTCGGCAGCTTTTTTAACGTCGTGATCTACCGGCTGCCGCTGATGTTAATGGCCGAGGAGGGGCAGGAGCGGCTCAATCTCAGCTTTCCGCCGTCGTTCTGCCCGCAGTGTCGGCAGCCCGTTGCCTGGCGGGATAACGTCCCGCTGTTCAGCTTCCTGCTGCTGAAGGGCCGCTCCCGCTGCTGCGCGCGGCCGATTTCACGCCGCTATCCGCTGACCGAGCTATTCTGCGGGCTGCTGTTTGTTCTCGCCGGGTATCTGCTGACTCCCGGTTTACCGCTGCTGGGCGGGCTGGGGCTGCTTTCCACCCTGCTGGTGCTGGCCATCATCGACGGCAGGACGCAGCTGCTCCCCGATTGCCTGACGCTACCGCTGCTGTGGGCCGGGCTGCTGTTTAATCTCAACGCCGCGTTTGTGCCGCTGACGGATGCGGTTATCGGCGCGGTGGCGGGCTACGTGTCGCTCTGGGCGGTGTACTGGGTATTTCGGCTGCTGACCGGCAAGGAGGCGCTGGGATATGGCGATTTTAAGCTGCTGGCGGCGCTCGGCGCGTGGTCCGGCTGGCAGGCGCTGCCGCATACGCTGCTGCTGGCCTCAGCCAGCGGGCTGATCTGGACCTTACTGCAGCGGCGGCTGACCCGCCAGGCGCTGGATCAGCCGCTGGCCTTCGGCCCCTGGCTGGCGCTGGCCGGCGGCGGCCTGTTTTTATGGGTCCAGGCGTCGTAGGCTGGGCTCAGCGCGAACCCGGCGACGAATACTTTTTGGTGCGGCGGGTCGCAGCGGCGTTTGCCGGATCGTCCGGCCAGACGTGTTTAGGGTAGCGCCCCTTCATCTCCTTTTGCACTTCCCGATAGGCTCCCTGCCAGAAGGCGCTGAGATCGCGGGTAATTTGCAGCGGGCGCTGGGCGGGCGACAGCAGCTCCAGCACCAGCGCCATGCGGCCCTGGGCAATCATCGGAGTCGTCGCTTCGCCAAACATCTCCTGCATGCGTACCGCCAGAGCCGGCGGGTTTTCCTCATGGTAACGAATGGCGATCCGGCTGCCCGTCGGCACGACGTAGTGCGTTGGCAGCTCGCTATCGAGCTTCTGGCGCAGCGGCCACGGCAGCCAGTTTTGCAGCGCCTGGCGAATATCCAGCGCCCTGAGCGCGCGCAGCGAGTGCACTCCGCTCATTTGCGGCAGCAGCCACTCCTCCAGCGTAGCCAGCAGCGAAGCCTCATCAACCGCCGGCCACGCCTCCTCCGGCAGCCACTGCGCCGCGCAGTGCAGGCGCAGACGGAGCTGCTCCGCCTCCGCCGTCCAGTTCAGCACGCTGAGGCCTTTATCGCGAATGCCGTTGAGCATCGCCCGGTGCAGCTCCTCTTCCGACGGTTTTGCCAGCGGCTGAGTTTTGATCACCAGCTGGCCGATACAGGTGCGTCGCCAGGCCTTCAGCGTTCCCTGGGCCTCATCCCACTCCACGGTATCGGAGCGCTGCGCCAGATCCGGCAGTTGCTCCAGCAGCGCGGTAATATCCAGCGGTTGCGCAAGTAAAATGCGCGCATCCGGCGATGAGCTTCCCTGCAGCAGCAGAGGCGCAATCAGCCACTCATGGCGTCCGAACGCGTCATCGGCGTTAAGCATCGCCCCCATGCCGTTTGCCAGCTGATAGCGCCCCTCCTGGCCGCGTCGGCGGGCAATCCGGTCGGCAAAGGCCGGCGCCAGCAGCGCCGCCGCGCGCTGCGCGTCCGGATAGCCTCCGCGGCTGCCGAGGCGCTTCAGCAGCTGCTGCGCCCGCTGCTGCCAGCCAGGCTGCTGGCGGGCAAACGCCGAGCCAAGATCGCTATTGCCGCCGCGCGGCGGTTCTTCGAGGATCGCCGCCAGCTTAGCCGCCGTTGCCGCCGCATCGGGAGAGTCCGCCGCAGTCAGCATGGCCGCAAGGCGCGGATCGTTGCCCAGCGCGGCCATTTTACGCCCGCGCGCCGACAGCCTGTCGCCCTCCAGCGCCGAGAGCGCCGTCAGCAGGCGCCGGGCCGCCGCCAGGTTGGCTTCCGGCGGCAGATCCAGCCAGCGGAGTTCGGCGGGATCGTGACATCCCCACTGCAGCAGCTCCAGCAGCAGCGACGACAGATCGCTTTGCAGGATCTCCGGGTCGCTCTGCGCCGCCGCGCGTTCCGCCTGCTCTTTGGCGATCAGATGCAGGCAAATACCGGGCTCCAGACGCCCGGCGCGACCAGCGCGCTGGGTCATGGATGCCTGGCTGATACGCTGAGTTATCAGGCGGGTTAAGCCGGTGCGGGGGTCAAAGCGGGCAACCCGCTCCTGGGCGCTATCCACCACCAGACGGATCCCCTCAATGGTCAGGCTGGTTTCGGCGATATTGGTCGCCAGCACCACCTTGCGCGTTCCCTTCGCCGCCGGCAGAATCGCCTTACGCTGCTCGCTCAGCGGCAGCGCCCCGTACAAGGGACAGATAGCCACATCGTCGGCAACCCGCCCGGCCAGCAGCTCCTGCACCCGCTGCATTTCGCCGACGCCGGGGAGAAACAGCAGCATCGACCCGCTCTCCTGGCGCAGCAGCTCGGCGGCGGCTATCGCCACCGCCTCATCGAAGCGCTGGTGTGCGGCGAGCGCCTGATAGCGCTTCTCCACCGGGAAAGCCCGGCCTGCGGAGGTAATCACCGGCGCCTGCGGCAGCAGCCGCTGCAGGCGATCGTTGTCCAGCGTCGCCGACATAATCAGCAGCTTAAGATCGTCGCGCAGGCCCTGCTGCACGTCGAGCAGCAGGGCGAGGGCCAGATCCGCCTGCAGGCTGCGTTCGTGGAACTCATCGAGGATCACCAGCCCAACGCCCGTCAGCTCGGGATCGTGCTGGAGCGTGCGCGTCAGGATCCCCTCGGTGACCACTTCGATTCGGGTATTCGGCCCGACGCAGGTTTCCGCACGCATCCGGTAGCCCACGGTATCGCCCGGCTTCTCGCCCAGCAGTTCGGCAAGGCGCTGCGCCACGTTGCGCGCCGCCAGCCGGCGCGGTTCCAGCAGGATAATGCGCCCGTCGATATGGCCCGCCGCGAGGATTTGCAGCGGCAGCCAGGTCGATTTACCGGCGCCGGTTGGCGCATTGAGCAACACCTGCGGCGCCTGCTGCAGAGCGGAGAGAAGTTCGGGGAGGACGGCAGCAACCGGCAATGAGGACACGAAAGGCTCCAGGGCTTAACATTCAAGGGCAGGCATTGTAGCATCACGCCAGACTTGTCGTCTTTCGCGTTGCAGATCCGCTGCAGGTTGACATTCATCGCACTGAAATGATTAGCGGGTATTTATCATGTCCGAGCCGAAAAGGCTGTTTTTCGCCCTTGAACTGCCTGAAGAGGTGCAGCGACAGATCGTCGACTGGCGCGCCCTGAGCTTCCCGGATGACGCCGGAAGGCCGGTGGCAAAAGATAATCTGCACCTGACGCTGGCGTTTCTTGGCGAGGTCAGCGCGGATAAGCAGCGCGCGCTGGCGGCGCTGGCGGGACGCATTCGCCAGCCCGGCTTTACGCTGACCCTCGACGATGCCGGACAGTGGCTGCGTTCGCGCGTGGTGTGGCTCGGTACGCGCCAGCCGCCGCGCGGCGTGCTGCAGCTGGCCAGCATGCTGCGCGCGCAGGCGGCCCGCAGCGGCTGCTATCAAAGCCCGCAGCCGTTCCACCCGCATATCACCCTGCTGCGCGACGCCCGCAGCGCGGTCCCCATTCCGCCGCCCGGCTTCAGCTGGACGTTTGCGGTCCGTGAATTTGTACTTTATGAATCCAGCTTTGCCCGCGGACGTACCCGCTATACCGCGCTGGAACGTTATCCCTTCAACAAGGAAAGCTGATGCAGTTCAACCCACCGCTCCAGTCCGCCGTTCTGATTAAACGTTACAAACGATTTCTGGCCGACGTTGTGACTCCCGACGGGCGGGAGCTGACCCTGCACTGCCCGAACACCGGGGCGATGACCGGCTGCGCTACCCCCGGCGATACCGTCTGGTATTCGACCTCTGACAACGTGAAGCGCAAGTATGCCCATACCTGGGAATTAACCGAAACCCAGCAGGGCGCGACAATTTGCGTGAATACTTTACGCGCCAATACGCTGGCGAAAGAGGCGATACTGGCGGGAAATATTCGCGAACTTTCTGGCTATAATACGTTGAAAAGTGAAGTGAAATATGGTGGTGAGAATAGCCGCATCGATATTATGTTACAGGCAGAAGATCGACAAAACTGCTATATTGAAGTGAAATCGGTTACCTTAGCGGAAAAAGAGAGCGGTTATTTCCCCGATGCGGTCACCGAGCGCGGCCAGAAGCACCTGCGGGAGCTGATGGGCGTGGCGGCAGCGGGAGATCGGGCGGTTATTTTGTTCGCCGTGCTGCATTCGGCGATCGACCGTTTTTCTCCCGCTCACCACATTGATGCCAGATACGCACAGCTATTGATTGAAGCGCAAACCAAGGGGGTTGAAATTCTCGCATATAAAGCGGAACTTTCTACCGAGATGATGACTCTGAATAAGCCGATTACCGTGGTGTTAACTCCCGGTAAACAAACGGCTAAATAGTGTCCGGGTCGCGAGCGCAAATACGCTTTTCTTCACAGGGTTGTCAAGTGTAACGTTTAGATAATTGCTATCCGGAAAAGCATCTGCTATTTATAGCGGCCTGATTTTTCCCCCACCATGGGGATCGATAGTGCGTGTTAAGGAGAAGCAACATGCAAGAAGGGCAAAACCGTAAAACATCGTCCCTGAGTATTCTCGCCATCGCTGGGGTGGAGCCGTACCAAGAGAAACCGGGCGAAGAGTATATGAATGAAGCCCAGCTAGCGCACTTCAAGCGTATTCTTGAAGCATGGCGTAATCAACTCAGGGATGAAGTGGATCGCACCGTATCACACATGCAGGATGAAGCAGCTAACTTCCCGGACCCGGTAGATCGTGCCGCTCAGGAAGAAGAATTCAGCCTGGAACTGCGTAACCGCGATCGCGAACGTAAACTCATCAAAAAGATCGAGAAAACACTGAAGAAAGTCGAAGACGAAGATTTCGGCTTTTGTGAATCCTGTGGCGTTGAGATCGGCATTCGTCGTCTGGAAGCGCGTCCGACCGCAGATCTGTGCATCGATTGCAAAACTCTGGCGGAAATTCGCGAAAAACAGATGGCTGGCTAATCCACTTCGCTATCGTATCTCCGGCGGGAGTTTCTCCCGCCTACATGCTCTATAGACCATGAATGACTCACGCTATACAGGCCGCTTTGCCCCCTCACCTTCCGGCGAACTCCATTTCGGTTCCTTGATTGCCGCACTCGGCAGCTATCTACAGGCTCGGGCAAAAAACGGGATCTGGCGCGTACGCATTGAGGATATCGACCCGCCGCGGGAAGTTCCCGGCGCTGCCGATACCATTCTGCGCCAGCTTGAGCACTACGGACTGCACTGGGATGGCGAAGTGCTGTGTCAGTCGCAGCGTCATGAAGCCTACCGCGAGCACCTTGCCTGGCTGCATGAGCAGGGGCTTTGCTATTACTGCACCTGCACCCGCGCGCGTATTCACTCCGTCGGCGGCGTCTATGACGGCCACTGCCGCGACCTGCGGCTGCCGGCTCAGAACGCCGCTCTGCGCATACGCCAAACCCGTCCGGTTCTCGCGTTTTATGACCAGCTGCGCGGCACCATCGTTGCCGATGAGCCGCTGGCGCGCGAAGATTTTATTATCCACCGCCGCGACGGCCTGTTCGCCTATAATCTTGCGGTAGTGGTGGACGATCGTTTCCAGGGAGTGAGCGAGATAGTCCGCGGCGCCGATCTTATTGAGCCCACGGTGCGGCAGATTTCGCTCTACCAACACTTCGGCTGGCAGGCGCCGGATTATATGCATCTGCCGCTGGCGCTGAACGCCGAGGGGAATAAACTCTCCAAACAAAATCACGCCCCGGCGCTGCCGGAAGGCGATCCGCGTCCCGAAATTATACGGGCGCTAATGTTTCTTAATCAGGATGTTGAGCAGGAATGGCGAGCGTTGAGTATCGATGATTTACTCAAACAGGCGGTAGCGAACTGGAAACCGGAAAAAATCCAGCATTCTCAAATGGCTCCCGCTGAGCTATGATTAGCCGCAATTTTTACTCATCGCCTTACGCATTGCCGCTGCGATAGCCGCATTTGTCCGCCCAGGTGACATAGTTCGCTATGCAACCGGGAGCCCACAAGCCTGTCGCCGTGCTGCAATCTGAAGTCCATAGAGTAGCTTTTTGGTCCTGAAGTCAGTCTGACACTACGAGGTGCAACATTTTTACCCGAGTCGCTAATTTTTGCCGTAAGGTGCTAAGCCGTGAGGAACGCGAGGCAGAAGCCGCCGTCGAACAAACGCATATGACGGTTATCCCGCGTGAACAGCATGCAATTTCCCGCAAAGATATCAGTGATAATGCCCTCAAGGTGCTCTATCGACTGAACAAGGCGGGCTACGAAGCCTATCTCGTCGGCGGTGGCGTACGCGACCTCCTGCTTGGCAAGAAACCAAAAGATTTCGACGTCACCACCAGCGCTACCCCGGATCAGGTACGTAAACTGTTCCGCAACTGCCGCCTGGTCGGCCGCCGTTTCCGTCTGGCTCACGTCATGTTCGGGCCGGAGATTATCGAAGTCGCCACCTTCCGTGGTCACCACGAAGGGCATACGACCGATCGCGTAACCTCGCAGCTCGGCCAGAACGGCATGCTGCTGCGCGATAACATCTTCGGCTCCATCGAAGAAGATGCCCAGCGCCGCGATTTCACCATTAACAGCCTTTACTACAGCGTTGCCGACTTTACCGTGCGCGATTACGTTGGCGGCATGAGGGATCTGCAGGAAGGCGTTATCCGCCTGATTGGCGATCCGGAAACCCGCTACCGCGAAGATCCGGTACGCATGCTGCGCGCGGTGCGCTTTGCCGCCAAGCTCAATATGAGCATCAGCGCAGAAAGCGCCGAGCCGATCCCGCGCCTTGCGGCGCTGCTTCACGACGTCCCTCCGGCGCGTCTGTTTGAAGAAGTGCTGAAGCTGCTGCAGGCGGGCTACGGTTTTGATACCTATATGCTGCTGCGCGAATACAACCTGTTCCAGCCGCTGTTCCCGACCATCACCCGCTACTTTACCGAGCACGGCGATAGTCCGATGGAGCACATCATCACCCAGGTTCTGAAGAACACGGATAACCGCATCCATAACGATATGCGCGTTAATCCGGCGTTCCTGTTTGCGGTGATGTTCTGGTATCCGCTGCTGGAAATGGCGCAGAAAATTACCCAGGAAAGCGGCCTGGCGTACAACGACGCCTTCCTGCTGGCGATGAACGACGTGCTGGACGAAGCCTGCCGTACGCTGGCGATTCCGAAGCGCATCACCACCCTGGTTCGCGATATCTGGCAGCTGCAGCTGCGGATGTCCCGCCGCCAGGGCAAACGCGCGTGGAAGCTGATGGAGCATCCAAAATTCCGCGCCGCGTACGATCTGCTTGAGCTGCGCGCCGGCGCCGAAAAGAACGGCGAGCTGCTGCGCCTGACCAAATGGTGGGGCGAGTTCCAGGTTGCCCCGCCGCCAGATCAAAAAGATATGCTGAACGAACTCGATGAAGAGCCGGCACCGCGCCGCCGTCATCGTCGTCCACGCAAACGCGCCCCGCGCCCGGGCGGCGCATGACGCTCGCCTTTATCGCCCTCGGCAGCAATCTGGCCGCTCCTCTGGAGCAGGTTAATGCTGCCGTCGCTGCGCTGGCGGAGATCCCCAACAGCCGGATCGTCGCCGTCTCCTCTTTCTACCGCACGCCGCCGCTGGGACCGCAGGATCAGCCTGACTACCTTAACGCCGCCGTCGCGCTGGAGACCGGACTTGCCGCAGAAGAGTTGCTGAATCATACCCAGCGCATCGAGCTGCAGCAGGGTCGCGAACGCAAGGCCGAACGCTGGGGCCCGCGCACGCTCGATCTTGATATCATGCTGTTTGGCGAGCAGGTTATTGACAGCGAACGCCTGACGGTGCCGCATTACGACATGAAAAACCGCGGCTTTATGCTGTGGCCGCTGTTTGAGATTGCCCCTGAACTCCATTTTCCTGACGGCGTCGCGTTACGCACCGTACTGACCCGGCTCGCTGCCGATAAACCCGCCCTCTGGTAGTCCCCGCGGCTTTAAGCAATTACGGCAATCGTGGTCATCGGTTGCCTAAAACCGTTGCCCCCTCCAATGCTGCTGTTAGAATGCCGGTTAATATGACTTTCATCATCAGGAAACGTTATGAAACCGACCACTATCGCCCTGCTGCAGAAATGCAAACAGGAGAAGAAGCGCTTCGCCACGATCACCGCCTACGACTATAGCTTCGCCAGGCTGTTTGCCGATGAAGGCATCAACGTGATGCTGGTTGGCGACTCGCTGGGCATGACGGTACAGGGCCACGACTCCACGCTGCCGGTGACGGTCGAAGACATTGCCTACCACACCCAGGCAGTACGTCGCGGCGCTCCGGCCTGCCTGCTGCTCGCCGACCTGCCGTTTATGGCCTACGCCACGCCGGAACAGACCTTTGCCAATGCCGCCGTGGTGATGCGCGCGGGGGCGAATATGGTCAAAATCGAAGGCGGCGCGTGGCTGGCTGAGACCGTAAAAATGCTGACGGAACGGGCGGTGCCGGTTTGTGGTCACCTTGGCCTGACGCCGCAGTCGGTTAACGTTTTTGGCGGCTATAAGGTTCAGGGACGCGGCGATGCGGCCCAAACGCTGCTTGACGACGCGCTGGCGCTGGAAGCCGCAGGCGCGCAGCTGCTGGTGCTGGAGTGCGTGCCGGTCGCGCTGGCCCGGCGCGTTACCGACGCGTTGACCATCCCGGTGATCGGCATCGGCGCGGGCAACGTTACCGACGGGCAAATCCTCGTTATGCATGACGCCTTCGGCATCACCGGCGGCCATATCCCTAAATTCGCTAAAAATTTCCTCGCCGCAGCAGGCGACATACGCGCGGCGGTACGGCAGTATATTGCCGAAGTGGAGTCCGGCGTCTATCCGGGCGAAGAACACAGTTTCCATTAAGGAGTCTTGTTGTGCTGATTATTGAATCCCTGCCGCTGCTGCGTCAGCATATCCGCCGTTTACGTCAGGAAGGCAAGCGCATTGCGCTGGTCCCCACCATGGGCAACCTGCATGACGGTCATATGAAGCTGGTTGATGAAGCGAAAGCCAGCGCTGACGTCGTGGTGGTCAGCATTTTCGTTAACCCGATGCAGTTCGACCGCCCTGACGATTTGACGCGCTACCCGCGCACGCTGCAGGACGATTGCGAGAAGCTGAACAAACGCAAAGTGGACTTCGTATTCGCACCGGCTCCGGCGGAAATCTATCCGCACGGTACCGAAGGTCAGACCTACGTCGATGTTCCAGGCCTGTCGACCATGCTTGAAGGGGCCAGCCGTCCGGGCCACTTCCGCGGCGTCTCCACCATCGTCAGCAAACTGTTCAACCTGGTGCAGCCGGACGTTGCCTGCTTTGGCGAGAAGGATTTCCAGCAGCTGGCGCTGATCCGCAAGATGGTTGCCGACATGGGTTACGATATCGAGATTATCGGCGTACCGATTATCCGCGCCAAAGATGGCTTAGCGCTCAGTTCACGCAACGGCTACCTTACCGCTGATCAGCGCAAGATCGCCCCAGGGCTGTATAAAGTGCTGAATAGCGTGGCGGAAAAGCTGGCGGCCGGCGATCGTAATCTGGATGAAATGATTACCCTTGCCGGGCAGGAGCTGGACGAAAAGGGCTTCCGCTCCGACGATATTCAGATCCGCGATGCGGATACGCTGCTGGAGCTGACGGAAACCAGCCAACGGGCGGTGATCCTGATGGCAGCATGGCTCGGCCAGGCGCGTCTTATCGACAACAAAATCGTCGAGCTCGGCCTGTAGACAAAGGTTAAAAACCGGGCAATACTGCCCGGCATTTGCTCAAGCGGATGCGATATCCGCTTCGTTTTCGTCAGGTAGATACCCGCAATAGTTCGAGTGCAGCCAGCCTGTATGCCGCTTGAAGTATGACGGGAATAAAGGTAGACACTATGATTCGTAATATGCTGCAGGGCAAACTCCACCGCGTAAAAGTCACTCAGGCCGATCTGCACTATGAAGGCTCCTGCGCTATTGACCAGGATTTCCTTGATGCGTCCGGGATCCTCGAAAATGAGGCGATCCATCTCTGGAACGTGACTAACGGTAACCGCTTCACCACCTACGCCATCGCCGCCGAGCGCGGCTCCAGAATCATTTCCGTTAACGGCGCGGCGGCGCACTGCGCCAGCGTCGGCGATATTCTGATCATCGCCAGCTTCGTCACCATGAGCGATGAAGAAGCCCGCAGCTGGCGGCCAAAGGTCGCCTATTTTGAAGGCGACAACGAAATGAAGCGCCAGGCCAAAGCCATTCCGGTCCAGGTTGCCTGATGCCTTGCGACGCCCTGCTCAGGACGGGCGTCGAGCTACCCCTGCGGCTGGTTGCTGATCAGCCGCGACATCGTCTCCAGCGAATCGGTGCGCAGAATATAGAGCCGCTTCAATAAGAACGGATTATCCCCGGGTTTCACCTTCCCTCTCACCGTGGTCACCGCCATATGAAAACCGGCATCGTTCGCGGCTTTGACCGCCGTGGCGTTATAGCCGCCAAACGGATAGGAGAGATACAGCACGTGCGGATTAAACTGCGTCAAGGCGCGGCGCGAGTGCTCAAAATCAAACAGGATGTTGTGGTAGCTGCGGCTCAGCAGAATCGGATGATGCCAGGCATCAACCCGATGCAGAAAATGGGTATGCGACTGCACGTCAAAGACGTCCTGAATCTGCTTCAGCTCAGAAATACTCATAAACTGCAGCGATTTAGGCGCCCATTTCTGCGGATGGCGCTTAATGCGCGAGGAGATAATAAACGCCGTGGCGTGAAAGCCATACTGCCTGAGGATCGGCCAGGCGTAGCGGTTGACCGACTTCAGGCCGTCATCAAAGGTGATCGCCACCGCACGCGCCGGCAGGTTGATCTTATTGCGCACGTAGCCTTCCAGCTGATACATGGTCAGGGTGGTGTAGCCCTGGTCGCGCAGCCAGGTCATCTGGTTGCTGAAGGCGCGTACGGAGGTGGTGGTCGAGGTATGGCGAAAGCGGGTGTTCTCTTCATCACGCAGGATATGATGATAGGTGAGGATCGGAATGCCGTTATCCTGCTGGGCGTCCAGGCTACTGACCCACGCCAGGCGATTGCCGATACGAATTTGAAACCAGGTCTGATTCAGCCGATCTTTCAGCTTACTGATTATCGGATAGCGCAAATTATTGGCCAGCGTGCCGAACGGCGCGCTGCCGCTGGATGGCGCGTCGTAAACCGGGGTATCTTTCCAGGTGAGCAGGTTTTGATTACTCAGCGGCTTATGCAAATCGCCAAGGCTGTCCTCCACCCGCTGCTTACCCTGCACCGGCTGCAGATGGCCTTTATCGATAAAACCGGTACCAAAGCCGAAGCTGAATTCATAATAATCGACGGCCGTCGGCACGACGGCAATAATTTGCCCGGCCCGGATATTACCGACGCTGACCACCTGATTGCCGATCTGCGCCCAGATAACCGCGTCTTCAGCGGTTTGCATATAGCGAGCAGGAACGCCCTGTTGGCTTAACAGGCTGGCAGAGGCGCTGAGCGACGTCAGCAGGAGGAGCAGAGCAAAGATTCGGGCAAACATCGACGTCTAACCGCTGGAAAGAAACTGCCGCCATTGTAACAAAAGCGGCATCAATACCAACGCCTAATTGCCGAACGCTTCATGCAGCAGGCGGAAAGGCGGATTCTTTTGCTGCTGGTGCCAGAGGCTGCTGACTACCGGGCCTCCGGCGCTGACTATCGCCTCGCGAAACGCTTCGCTGCTCAGGCTCTCCCGCAGAAGATACATTCTCTCTAACAATGGATAGTCGATTCCGGAGATCACTTCGCAGTGGGTATGCTTATGGCTCATTAGCGCCGCGACCCGATACGGCGCCGCGCCGGTTTCATCGGTCAGAAAGATCGCGCCATCGCCGCTATCGGTTGCGTGCAGCGCGTCGCACATCATCCGGCTCAGCATATTGCTGCTGAGATTACGCCAGTAGTTCACCGCCCGACACTGCGTCAGCGGGCCATATTTTTTTTCCAGACGGTCCAGCAGTTCCTGCGCTTTATCGTCATGACAAGCAATTACCCAACCTAACATCGCCTACCTCCTTAGCAGGAGGCTAATTTAACAAGGGGAATGATTGATGTCGGTGATGGCAGTCAAGATTAGCGGATAGCGCTTCGCCTAATCGGTCAGCGAAGCGCCAAATATCGCCCGCTAGCTGCGCAGACCGCGTCCGCGCTGGATCAGAGACCAGCACAGCAGATAGAACGCGACGATAAATACCACCAGTACGCCAAAGGTGGTAATCAGCGGAACATCGTTGATGCCGAGGAAGCCATAACGGAAGCCGCTGATCATGTAGACGATCGGGTTAAGGTGCGACAGCGCCTGCCAGAACGGCGGCAGCAGGGTCAGAGAATAGAAGACCCCGCCGAGATAGGTCAGCGGCGTCAGCACGAAGGTCGGGATCAGGCTGATATCGTCGAAGGTTTTGGCAAATACCGCATTCAGCAGACCCGCCAGCGAGAAGAGGATGGCAGTCAGGATCAGCGTCAGCCCTACGAACAGCCAGGAGTGAACCTGGAACGGGACGAAGAACAGCGAGATCGCGGTGACGAGGATCCCCACAAACAGCCCGCGCGCCACGCCGCCGCCAACGTAGCCGATGATAACCACGTGCGTCGGCACCGGCGCCACCAGCAGCTCCTCAATATTACGCTGGAATTTAGCGCTGAAAAAAGAGGAGGCCACGTTGGCGTAGGCGTTAGTGATCACCGCCATCATAATCAGGCCCGGCACGATAAACTGCATATAGGTGAAGCCGTGCATTTCGCCGATGCGCGAGCCGATCAGGTTGCCAAAAATGACGAAATAGAGCGTCATGGTGATCACCGGCGGCACCAGCGTCTGGATCCAGATACGCATAAAACGGTGGATCTCTTTGGCCCAGATGCTTTTCAGCGCGACCCAGTACAGCTGCATCATGCTGATTCTCCTTTCCTGTCATGTACCAGCGTGACAAACAGCTCTTCCAGGCGGTTGGCTTTGTTACGCATGCTTAATACCTGAACGCCCTGCGCGCTCAGCTGAGAAAATACGCTGTTGATCCCCTGCTCGCGCAGCACCTCAACTTCCAGGGTTGAGGTGTCCACCAGGCGATAATGATAGCCTTCGAGCACCGGCAGCGGGCTTTTCGGCGCCAGATCGAGAATAAAGGTTTCAGATTTAAGCTTCGCGAGCAGCGCTTTCATGGAAGTATTCTCCACCAGCTCCCCGCGCTGAATAATGCCGATATTGCGGCACAGCATCTCCGCCTCTTCCAGGTAGTGGGTGGTCAGGATAATGGTGGTGCCTTTATCGTTCAAATCCTTGAGGAAACCCCACATCGAGCGGCGAAGTTCGATATCCACGCCCGCCGTCGGCTCATCGAGGATCAGCAATTTCGGCTCGTGCATCAGCGCGCGGGCGATCATCAGCCGGCGCTTCATGCCGCCGGATAGCATCCGCGCGCGCTCGCCGCGCTTTTCCCATAAATCGAGCTGTTTCAGGTATTTTTCACTGCGTATAACCGCTTCTTTACGCTCAACGCCGTAGTAGCCCGCCTGATTGACGACGATCTGCTGCACGGTTTCGAAGGGGTTAAAGTTAAATTCCTGCGGCACCAGGCCGAGCTGGCGCTTGGCGTTAACCACGTCCTTCTGCAGGTCGTAGCCAAAGACGTTGACCTGACCTGAGGTTTTATTTACCAACGAGCTGATAATGCCAATCGTGGTGGATTTACCCGCGCCGTTAGGGCCCAGCAGCGCATAAAAGTCGCCTGCCTCAACCTGCAGATCGATCCCCCGCAGCGCCTGAACCCCGCCGGGGTAGGTTTTTGTAAGCTGTTTTAATTCCAGAGCAATGGTCATTAAATATCTCTTCTCGTGTCGTGACACGCGATGGGTTGTTTTAAAAAACGTGAGGTTAACCTATATTAGCGCAACGCACTTACCTGGTTATAGGCCGTGAACGTCCATGAACGATATAGATACACTCATCAGCAATAATGCACTATGGTCAAAAATGCTGGTGGAAGAAGATCCCGGTTTTTTTGCAACCTTGTCTCAGGCGCAAAAACCGCGCTTTCTGTGGATTGGATGTTCTGATAGCCGCGTACCCGCTGAACGGTTAACTGGCCTGGAGCCTGGCGAACTGTTTGTGCACCGCAACGTTGCCAATCTGGTGATTCACACCGACCTGAACTGTCTTTCAGTGGTGCAGTACGCCGTTGATGTGCTGGAGGTCGAACATATCATCATCTGCGGCCACTACGGCTGCGGCGGCGTGCAGGCGGCGATTGAAAACACCGAGCTGGGCCTGATCGACAACTGGCTGCTGCATATTCGCGATATCTGGTTTAAACACAGTTCGCTGCTGGGCGAGATGCCCGAAGAGCGTCGCCTTGATACGCTGTGCGAGCTGAACGTGATGGAGCAGGTCTATAACCTGGGTCACTCAACGATTATGCGCTCGGCGTGGAAACGCGGGCAGAAGGTGACGATCCACGGCTGGGCCTACGGTATCCACGATGGCCTGCTGCGCGATCTCGACGTTACCGCCGTCAGTCGCGAAACTCTCGAACAGCGCTACCGTCACGGAATTTCCAACCTCAAAATTAAGCACGTCAATCACAAGTAACTGACGCGCTTTCCGTATCCGGGCAGGCAGCCTGCACTGGACCGGATAAACCCGGCGGCACGCTGCTTAGCCGGGCACCGCAATATTGCTCACCTGCGCCCTACTCGTCCAGCAGCACCACTTTGCCCACGTACGGCAGATGGCGATAGCGCTGGGCGTAATCAATACCGTAACCGACAACGAATTCGTCCGGGATAGCAAAGCCGACAAACTCAACCGGTACGCTCACTTCGCGACGGCTCGGCTTATCCAGCAGCGTACAGATGGCCAGCGATTTCGGCTCGCGCAGGCTGAGGATCTCACGCACCTTGGAGAGCGTGTTGCCGGAGTCGATGATGTCTTCCACGATCAGGACATCTTTACCGCGAATGTCTTCATCCAGATCCTTGAGGATTTTAACGTCGCGGGTCGTGGACATGCCGCTGCCGTAGCTGGAAGCGGTCATAAAATCGACTTCATGCGGCACCTGAACTTCGCGGCACAGGTCGGCCATAAACATAAATGAGCCGCGCAGCAGCCCCACCAGCACCATTTCGCTGCCGCTGTCTTTGTAGCATTCGTTGATTTGACGACCCAGTTCGGCGATACGTGCTTTGATCTCGGCTTCCGGGATCATCACTTCTACAGTATGTTTCATAAAACTAACCATTTGATTCTTAAGATAAATCATCAAGGCCGCTGCTCTCACATCGACGTTGACCGGCAAGCTGACCAGTATACCAGTAAAAAGAAATCTGCGGTGCAGGGAATAATAAAAGCCATTTTGTGATTCCGATCACACTTGTTAAATCCTATAATTAATTGCATCTAAAAAATTAACAAACAAAACGAGTAACCTTCTATGGCAGAAACAAAATCTCAACAATCACGGCGACTCGTGACGCTGACTGCTCTCTTTGCAGCGTTCTGTGGTCTCTATCTTTTAGTTGGCGGGGTATGGCTGGCGGCCATCGGCGGCTCCTGGTACTACCCGATTGCCGGTCTGGTTATGCTCGCCGTCACCGTTATGCTGCTGCGCGGTAAGCGTTCAGCGCTTTGGCTGTACGCCGCGCTGCTTCTCGCCACGATGATTTGGGGAGTCTGGGAGGTCGGCTTTGACTTCTGGGCGCTCACCCCGCGTAGCGATATCCTGGTATTCTTCGGCATCTGGCTGATTTTGCCCTTTGTCTGGCGCCGTCTGCCCGTCCCTTCCGCTGGTGCGGTCGCCGGGCTGGTTATCGCCCTGCTGATCAGCGGCGGGATCCTGACCTGGGCCGGATTTAACGATCCGCAGGAAGTGAACGGCACCCTGAGCGCCGACGCCACGCCTGCGGCCCCGATCTCCGCCGTTGCCGACGGCGACTGGCCGGCATATGGCCGTAACCAGGAGGGTCAACGCTATTCGCCGCTGAAGCAAATCAACGCCGATAACGTGAAGAACCTTAAGGAAGCCTGGGTGTTCCGCACCGGCGACCTGAAGCAGCCGAACGATCCGGGTGAGATCACTAACGAAGTGACGCCGATTAAAGTCGGCAACATGCTCTACCTGTGTACCGCCCATCAGCGTTTGTTCGCCCTGGACGCGGCGACCGGGAAAGAGAAGTGGCACTTCGATCCGCAGCTGAACGCGGACCCGTCCTTCCAGCACGTGACCTGCCGCGGCGTCTCTTACCACGAAGCCAAAGCCGACAGCGCGCCGGCTGACGTGGTCGCCAACTGTCCGCGCCGCATCATCCTGCCGGTCAACGATGGTCGCCTGTTCGCCATTAACGCCGACAACGGTCAGCTGTGCGAATCCTTTGCCAATAAAGGGATCCTCAACCTGCAGACCAATATGCCGGTGACCACTCCGGGAATGTACGAACCGACATCCCCGCCGATCGTCACCGATACCACTATTATCATTGCCGGCGCGGTGACCGATAACTTCTCCACCCGCGAGCCGTCGGGCGTCATTCGTGGTTTCGATGTCAATACCGGTAAGCTGCAGTGGGTGTTCGATCCGGGCGCCAAAGACCCGAACGCGATTCCCGATGACCAGCACCACTTTACGCTGAACTCACCTAACTCATGGGCGCCTGCGGCCTATGACGCGAAGCTGGATTTAATCTATCTGCCGATGGGCGTCACCACTCCGGATATTTGGGGCGGTAACCGTACGCCGGAGCAGGAGCGCTTCGCCAGCTCTATCGTCGCGCTGAACGCGACCACCGGTAAACTGGCATGGAGCTACCAGACCGTTCATCACGATCTGTGGGATATGGATATGCCGTCGCAGCCAACCCTCGCAGATATTGACGTCAACGGTAAGACCGTACCGGTTATCTACGCGCCGGCCAAAACCGGCAACATCTTCGTTCTGGACCGTCGTAACGGCGAGCTGGTTGTCCCGGCGCCGGAAAAACCGGTTCCGCAGGGCGCGGCGAAAGGCGATTACGTTGCCAAAACGCAGCCGTTCTCCGACCTGAGCTTCCGTCCGAAGAAAGATTTGACCGGTGCGGATATGTGGGGCGCCACCATGTTCGACCAGCTGGTGTGCCGCGTTATCTTCCACCAGCTGCGCTATGAAGGCATCTTCACCCCGCCGTCTGAGCAAGGTACGCTGGTATTCCCGGGTAACCTCGGGATGTTCGAATGGGGCGGTATCTCCGTCGATCCAAACCGTCAGGTGGCGATTGCCAACCCGATGGCGCTGCCGTTCGTCTCTAAGCTGATCCCACGCGGCCCGGGCAACCCAATGGAGCCGCCAAAAGATGCTAAAGGTTCCGGTACCGAGTCCGGCGTTCAGCCGCAGTATGGCGTGCCGTTTGGCGTAACCCTTAACGCGTTCCTGTCACCGTTTGGCCTGCCGTGCAAACAGCCGGCCTGGGGCTATATCTCCGCGCTGGATCTGAAGACCAACGAAGTGGTGTGGAAAAAACGCATCGGGACGCCGCAGGATAGCCTGCCGTTCCCGATGCCTGTCCAGCTGCCGTTTAATCTCGGGATGCCAATGCTGGGCGGCCCAATCTCCACGGCGGGTAACGTGCTGTTTATTGGCGCCACCGCGGATAACTACCTGCGCGCATACAATATGAGCAACGGTGAGAAACTGTGGCAGGCCCGCCTGCCGGCGGGTGGCCAGGCGACGCCGATGACCTACGAGGTTGATGGCAAGCAGTATGTTGTCATCTCCGCCGGCGGTCACGGTTCGTTCGGGACCAAAATGGGCGACTACATCGTCGCTTACGCCCTGCCGGATGAGGCGAAATAACCGCTGAAGTCAAAGAGCAAAAGGCCCGGTGAGAACCGGGCCTTTTCTTTTGCGGTTTTGCAGGATAGCCTTCGGAGCCAGGCCCTGCGGCCGGGCTAGACCGTAAAGCCGAGCATCATGCCGGTATCCTCATGCTCCAGCAGATGGCAGTGCGCCATATAGGCAAACTCCTTCGGCGCGTCGTGCTCGAACTTCACCAGCACCTCGCTGACGCCGCCATCGACCCGCACGGTATCTTTCCATCCCGTTCGATGCGCGGCGGGCGGCTGGCCGTTTTCCGACAGAATACGGAACTGGGTTCCGTGGATATGGAACGGGTGCAGCATCATGTCGCCTTTGCCGGAAATCACCCAGCGTTCATACTGCCCCTTCGCCGCGGCGAACATCGGTACGTCCATGTCAAAAGCTTTGCCATTGATACGATTGGCGTTATGGAAGTCGAACGCGTTGCCGCCGTGGTTCATCTGCCCCATACCCGCGTGGTCCATTTTACCCATCTCGCCGTGGTTCATATTTCCCATGCCGCCGCTATCCATCATGCTGCCGTGGTGCATGCCTGACATCGCCCCATCGCCGTACTTTTTCGTCAGCGCCTGCATTCCCATCATATCCAGCATCGGGGCCATCGACAGCTGCAGCGTGCGTTGGGTCAGGCCTGCCAGCGGCGGCAGCCCGGGCAGCGCCGCCAGCGCATCCGGCAGCTGGCCGGATGCCTGAATCGTCAACGGCTGGACGTGCAGCACCGGCTGCGGCTTATCGAACGGCGCAATCGCCATTCCCATCTGGCTGACCGGCAGCGTGATCAGATCGAAGGCTTTACCGTCGCTGGTATCCACCAGCACTTCAAAGCGTTCCCCCATCAATATCGGCAGCTCGCTCACTTTGACCGGCTCGGCAAGCAGCCCGCCGTCGCTGGCCACCACGTACATCGGCCGGCCATCGCTGGCGGCGAAATTCAGCGAGCGGGCGTTGCAGCCGTTAAGCAGGCGCAGACGCAGCCAGCCTCGCGGGGCGGCGTGCTCGGGATAGAGCGCCCCGTTGGTCAGCAGCGTATCGCCAAACCAGCCGACGGCGGCGCTGATGATATCAAGCTGATAGTCAATTTCGCCGGCGGCGGTGAAGCGCTTATCCTGCACGATCACCGGCACATCATCGATCCCCCACTGCTTCGGCAGCAGCAGGCGCTCGCTCTCCTCATCGGAAATCAGCACCAGACCCGCCAGGCCCATCGCAACCTGGCGTCCGGTTTTACCATGCTGATGCGGGTGGAACCAGCAGGTGGCGGCCCGCTGCGTCGGCGTGAAGCTCACGCTGCGGGAAGCCCCCGGCGCAATGACTCCCTGCGGCCCGCCGTCAACCTCGCCGGGGACCTCCAGCCCGTGCCAGTGCACGGTGGTCTCTTCGGTCAGGCGGTTATGAATATCAACGGTTACCGCCTGCCCTTTTTTGAGGCGCAGCGCAGGGCCCAGCAGATTGCCGTTATAGCCCCAGGTGGTCGCGCTGTGAGGACCAAACTGCGTTTTCCCGGCCTGGATGGTTAACGTGATGCGATTACGCGCGTCGGCGGCGAGCAGGTCTGGTATCGGCAATGCCGGACGAGCGGCGGCAAACGCCGGGCGGCTCCAGAGCGGAAGCGCGCTGAATGCGCCAAGCGCGGCGGTTAATTTGATAAATTCACGACGTTGCATTTCACATCCTTTTATTCTGCTGGTGAACTTTTGAGCTTAAACCCTCCAGCAACGGGAAGGTCAAGCAGAAGAGTAAGAATAAAGCTCGGCGTCATGTAAAGAAGTATGCTAACTTTGTTCGTCCGTGATTCAATGGTAAACAAAATGAAGACGCTTTGCAGAACACTAGTGCTCGGCAGCCTGCTTGCACTATCCGCCAATAGCTACGCGTTAAGCGAGTCGGAAGCGGAAGATATGGCTGATTTAACAGCGGTATTTGTTTTTCTGAAAAACGACTGCGGTTACCAAAACCTGCCTAATACCCAGATCCGTCGCGCGCTGGTCTTCTTTGCTCAACAGAATCAATGGGATCTGAGCAACTACGACAGCTTTAATATGAAAGCGCTCGGCGAAGACAGCTACCGCGATCTCAGCGGCATCAAGATTTCGACCCCAAAAAAATGTAAGGCGCTGGCGCGCGATTCCCTAAGCCTGCTGGCTTACGTTAAATAACGTCGTTAAATAAGCCCGCCGCCAAAAAATATCCGCCCGCTATCGCCTCTATTTTCAGGCGTATTTGCCCGCGCGCGCATGGCTGAAATATCCGCCGTGCATCCTCATCTATAGTTGGCTATGATGTTGCGCTCGTTTTTTACGGGTGTAACAGATGTTAACAAAGGAGGAATCAACCCGTGGCCGATAGCAACCTGTGGCATGAAACACTGCACGACCATTTTGGTCAGTATTTTACCGTTGATAACGTGCTGTATCACGAGAAGACCGATCATCAGGATTTGATCATTTTTGAGAACGCCGCTTTTGGCCGCGTGATGGCGCTGGACGGCGTGGTGCAAACCACCGAGCGCGATGAGTTTATCTATCATGAAATGATGACCCACGTGCCGCTGCTGGCCCACGGCCAGGCGAAGCACGTACTGATTATCGGCGGCGGCGATGGCGCAATGCTGCGCGAAGTCTCCCGTCATCCCCATATCGAAACTATCACGATGGTTGAGATAGACGCGGGCGTAGTCTCTTTCTGCCGCCAGTACCTGCCAAACCACAATGCCGGCGCCTACGACGATCCGCGCTTTACGCTGGTTATTGATGACGGCGTCAATTTTGTTAACCAGACGACGCAAACGTTTGACGTCATCATCTCCGACTGCACCGACCCAATTGGTCCCGGCGAAAGCCTGTTCACCTCAGCGTTCTATGAGGGCTGTAAGCGCTGCCTGAACCCCGGCGGAATTTTCGTCGCCCAGAACGGCGTGAGCTTTCTGCAGCAGGACGAAGCCGTAGCCAGCCACCGCAAGCTGAGCCACTATTTCAGCGACGTCAGCTTCTATCAGGCGGCGGTACCCACCTATTACGGCGGCATTATGACCTTCGCCTGGGCGACGGATAACGACGCGCTGCGCCATCTTTCCGGCGAAATTATCCAGGCACGCTTTCACAAAGCAAACCTGAAGTGCCGTTATTACAACCCGGCAATTCATACGGCGGCATTCGCCCTACCGCAATATCTGCAGGATGCGCTGTCCGTCAGCGATCTTAAGTAAGGGGGTGAACTAAATTGAAAAAACTGAAGCTGCACGGCTTTAACAACCTGACCAAGAGCCTGAGTTTTTGCATTTACGATATCTGCTATGCCAAAACGGCAGCAGAGCGCGACGGCTATATCGCCTATATCGATGAACTCTATAACGCCAACCGCCTGACCGAGATTTTGTCCGAGACGTGCTCGATAATCGGCGCCAACATCCTGAATATCGCGCGCCAGGATTATGAGCCGCAGGGTGCCAGCGTTACCATTCTGGTCAGCGAAGAACCGATTGACCCGCAGCTTATCGATCAAAGCGAGCATCCGGGCCCGCTGCCGGAAACCGTGGTCGCCCACCTTGATAAAAGCCATATCTGCGTCCACACCTACCCGGAAAGCCATCCCGAGGGCGGGCTCTGTACCTTCCGCGCTGATATTGAAGTTTCAACCTGCGGCGTCATTTCGCCGCTGAAGGCGCTGAACTACCTTATTCACCAGCTGGAGTCCGATATCGTCACCATTGATTACCGCGTTCGCGGCTTTACGCGTGATATCAACGGGATGAAGCACTTTATCGATCACGAGATTAACTCAATACAGAACTTTATGTCCGACGACATCAAGTCGCTGTATGACATGGTGGACGTTAACGTGTACCAGGAAAACATCTTCCACAGCAAGATGCTGCTGAAGGAGTTCGACCTGAAACACTACATGTTCCATACCCGGCCGGAAGATTTAAGCGAAGAGGAGCGCAGGGTCATTACCGACCTGCTGTGGAAAGAGATGCGCGAGATTTACTACGCCCGCAATATTCCGCATATCTAAGAGACGCAGGCAGGGCCGCGGCGGCGGCGCTGCCTGGTTATGCCAGGTGAAGCTGGCACGGCAGGTTGGCGAGCGCCTCCTGTGCCTGGGTCGCCAGGCCGCGATCGGTGACGATATCCGTCAGGCTGGCAAGCGGGGTGACGCAAAACAGCGACCAGGAGCCATACTTGCTGCTGTCCGCTAACAGCACCCGGCGGCTCGCATTCAGCGCCAGATCCTGCTTGAGCCCGGCCTTCTCTTCCGTGGGAGTGGTAATTCCCTTCTCCAGGCTCCACGAATTACAGCTAATAAATGCGATATCCGGGTAGATACCGCGCAGCAGCTTACGACCGTGATCGCCAATGCACGACTGGCTGCTGTCATCGATGCGACCGCCGATAATGGTCACCTCTATCTGCTTAAACTCCGAGAGAAACAGGGCGATGCGTAAATCGGATGTAATCACGCGCAGCGGCAGCGAAGTCAGATTACGCGCCAGCTCCAGCATCGTCGTCCCGGCATCCAGCACGACCGAATCTCCGGCTTTAATCATCGACAGGGCGAGCTGGGCAATCGCTCTCTTTTCCTGGGGATGCAACAGCTGCTTTTCATTCGTCGTCGGCTGAGCAGGGATAAAGCGGTTAAGCGCCACGCCGCCGTGGCTGCGATTAATCACGCCCTGCTCATCCAGCTTAATCAGATCGCGTCGTATGGTCGCGGGGGAAGCGTCAATAGCGGTAACCAGTTGTTCAACGGTGACCAGATTATGGCCTTTCAGATAGTCCAGAATCTGGTCTAATCGATTTTGTGACTTCATATACCTTTCATCTTTCACGTTGCGAGCCGATAGCCACGCCAGCGCTTAACCGGCGCGGGTAACCGCCTCAGGCACCGCGGACTGCCGCCTTGTGCAACCTGAATGAATCCGGATAACGATCTATAAATTAAGCAAGCTGACTGGCTAGCTGGATAGAGATCGCCATGCTCTCAGACTTAGCTTTACCTGTCCAGGCAATATCAAACGCGGTGCCGTGATCCGCTGAGGTGCGGATAAACGGCAGCCCGGCCGTGATATTGACGCCATCATAGAAGCCAAGCAGCTTCAACGGAATATGCCCCTGATCGTGGTACATCGCCACCACCATATCGTACTGCCCTTCCCAGGCCTGCAGAAAGACGGTATCCGGCGGGCAAGGGCCATAAACGGCCACTCCCCGCTGCTGCATCTGCGCTATCGCCGGGCCGACAATATTAATCTCCTCATCGCCAAAAAGACCGTTTTCACCGGCATGAGGATTAACGCCGGCTACCGCGATACGCGGAGAGCTGAACCCCACGCGCCGTAGGAAAGTGTCGGCGAGCGAGATCACCGTTTTGATACGCTCGCCGTTCAGGGTATCGAGGAATTTACGCAGCGCAATATGCGTCGAAACGTGTATGACCTTCAGCTTGTCGGTATACAGCACCATCGCATAATCGCGACTGTCCGTCAGCCGGGCCAGCAGCTCCGTATGGCCCGGATACATGTGCCCCGCCAGATGAAGCGCCTCTTTATTCAGCGGCGCGGTCGCGATGGCGGAGACCTCTCCCGCCAGCGCCATTTCGGTGGCCCGCTTAACGCAGCGGTAAGCCAGGTCGCCGGCCTGCGCCTGCACTTTTCCCGGTATGAGCATGGCAGGCTCTTTCAGGGGTTCGTCAATGACGTTAACGATCCCCGGCGCAAAGCGCGCCTGGGAAACCTGCTTTATCGGGCGTAATTCTACGGGCGGGGTGACGCCGGACGCCTGCAGACGCTGTAGCGTCTGTAAACATCCCACCACGACTGCCGGCGTGCCGGAAAGCTCGCCTTCGGCCAGAGATTTGATAATGATTTCGGGCCCGATGCCTGCCGGGTCGCCCATCGTGACGGCAATTACGTTATTTGTCACTGTACATCTCCTCAATAAAATAAAGTGCATCCCGAAGCGTGGCTTCACCGCCAAATCCGCCGGCTTTGGTGATCACCGGCAGATCGTCAATTTCGCTGTTAACCAGCGTTCCGCAGGGCACGCAAGGCGCAACCTCGCTGTCGATGCGATAACCCTCAGCGCCGAGCGCTCTCGCCACGGCGATAGCAATATCTCCGCCCGTGAGGAACAGCCCCCCGATTTGCGCTCGGTTGATGATGGCGAGCGTGATATCGCCTAGCGCTGAGCTAATGCTGTCTCCTAGCTGCTGGCGTGAAAGCTGGTAGCGTTCGCACAGCGTCTCAATCATCCCGCGCGCATCGGCGTCGCGGCTGGTTCTCAGCACACAATGCTGGCGATCGCGCAAAACGGCAGTGGACTGGTGGACGATCTTTTCCTTCATGCTATCGCTGTCCGTTTGCAGCAGCGCCTCGACATCAATATCCACAATCCCCAGCGCTCTCTCTTTCGCCGCAAACACAATTTGCTGCCGGGTCGCTTCACTCATCGAACCGGCGACTACCAGCACCGGCAGCTGCTGCCGTGGGCTGAGATAGCAGCCTGCCGGCAGCGCGTTAGCAAAACCCGCCGCGCCAACGAGCAGGTAACGGTCGTGAAGCCCGGCCACCGCCTGGGCCAGCAGGACTAAATCGCCATCATTTTCGGCATCAACGACCACAATCCCACCATCGCTCTCGCCTAAGCGCTGGAGTTCGGCGCCTGAGCCACCGCCACGTACCGTCTCCAGATCCAGCTCATAAACCGGACAGGCGGTCTGCAATTCAAGCAATGTCTTGATATGAGAAGAAATAATCGGTGTTTTTGGATCGCTGGCAAATTCTGTTTCGACGAGCGGTACGCCGTGTACCAGACACTGTCCGTTCATCGTTACCCTGCCCGCCGCAGGGATCGCTGCCGCCACGATGGCCAGCCTGGCCCCGCAGGCCTGCATTGCCGCTTCGACCTCCGCGCCGACGTTACCGCGGAACGTCGAGTCTATCTTTTTGTATACCAGCGGCGGGTTATCCCGCTCGCGAAACCAGGGCGCGACGGCCGCCCTCACCTTCTCTGCCGCCTCAGCCGGCGCCAACGCCCTGCTTTCGGTATTTATCACCAGGACATCAGCCTTACGTGACGCTTGCTGTCGTTCATCGAGCATGACCTCAGTGCGCGCGCCCTTTTTGGCCAGCTGGACCCCTGTATCATTTGCTCCGGTAAAATCATCTGCGATAACAATCATCTTCATTGCGGTTTCTCCCCGAGGGCGATCTTCGCCTGCTGCTGGTTACGCTTCGCCACCCACGACGTCAGCGCTGGCGTTAAGAGGGCGGTCACAATCACCGACGTGGCCACCAGCGGCGTCGCCACCGCCACGATCGCGCCCAGCGCAGGGTCCGCCTGTGCAATCGCCATCGGCGTGGCGACGGCGTTACCAGCGGTGCTGGAAGCCGCTGCGCCGGCAATACCGGTCCCGCCCAGCAGGCGATCGACTTTAATATTGAAGAAACCGCCCACCAGGGTGGTCAGCGCGCCCAGCAGGATCCCGGCAAGCCCGCCCTTCAACAGCATGGACAGGTCGATTCCGGCGCCTAGCGCAAAAGCAAAGAATGGGATCAGCAGCGGGCCGCCTTTAGTGAGGAATTCGCGCATCTGCGCATCCAGATTGCCGAGCAGCATGCCGATAAGCATGGGGATCAGCACCACCACGATCGACATCAGCGGAATATTAGCCATACCCGCCGCGCCCAGAGCGATCATCGTCAGTATCGGGCCGTCGCTCAGAGACATCAGCGGCGTTGCCCCCACCTCATTCTCGCTGCCAAACTCGCCGGCCAGAGCGGCGTACAGGCCGCCGTTAGTGTTGCTCATCGCGGCAATAATGGCGACGGAGGAGAGTCCCCACAGACCGTCGACGCCAAAAAACGTCTCGACGGTAAATCCAAGCGCTACCGCCACAACGAACTTAGTGAAGGTAATACCGCCGCCAATCAACAGAGATTTAGGGGCGGCTTTTATATGGATACCCGCCCCCATGCAGAGTAAAAACGCCCCGATAAGCGGCGCGGCGCCGTTCTTAAATAATGCCGTGGTAAAGCCCCCCACCTGCAGCGCCTCGGGGGCGAAGGTATTGAGCATAGCCCCCAGCACAAGCGGGACGACCATCATCCCTCCGGGGATTTTTTCTATTGTCGCTTTAATTTTCATACCGCCCTCCGAATTGATTTAATATAATCACACATGATTATATTAAATCAATAAAAAGAAAAATAAGGGTCAGATCGCAGTTCCGGGTCAACGTTAAGCCGTTTAATGATTATTTGATTAAATGTAATCAAGGAGGAGAGTGCGGGCAGCGCCAAAAAGAGCGCTGCCGGGGGGGTTAGCGGTCTTGTAAGAAGCGACGGTAGGCGGCAACGACCTGCAAAAAGTCTTCGACGCCGCAGAGGGAGAAGCTCTCCTCGTCGTAGTAGCTCATCCCTTCTTCAATTTCATCGCCGGAGATTTCCAGCTGGTTAGCGCGGATCATCACCTCTTCGCCGTCTAACCATAACGTGTACTCATGCCCGGCACGCTGCCAGGAGCGCTCGCTGCCTTTTACGGTACGCGCGGCCTGTTCCACTTCGTCCAGCAGGGCGAGATTATCCTTCACCTCTTCATTAAACCAGTGCCCCACCACCTCGTGGCCCATCGCCATCCGCACCTTTACCACTCCGGTAATATCGCGCAGAAATTCGTAATCCATAGTCTCTTCCTCTGCAAGGGCAATGCGTCACGCTGCACTGTACCCATAGCGTAATTATCGCAGTACCGGGGAAGAAAAAAAGCCGGGCGGATGAAGGATTGGAAATAAAAATGCCCGGTGATGCAATGTTCACCGGGCACTGGAGAGTTTACAGGCAATTCGTCAGGCGGGCTGACGCGTCACCTTACACCGCCGTCTGGAAAATAACCCCATCCGCTTTATCAGTGTACTGATCCAGCTGGTTGAAGTTCAGGTAGCGGTAGGTATCCGCCGCCGTCTGATCGACCTGCGCAACGAAGGTCTGGTACTCTTCCGGCGTCGGCAGCTTGCCAAGCAGTGAAGCCACGGCCGCCAGCTCAGCAGAAGCCAGGTAGACGTTCGCGCCGGTCCCCAAACGGTTCGGGAAGTTACGGGTTGAGGTAGAAACCACCGTCGCACCGTCGGCTACGCGCGCCTGGTTACCCATGCACAGGGAGCAGCCCGGAATTTCGATACGCGCGCCGCTCTTACCAAATACGCTGTAGTAACCTTCTTCGGTCAGCTGAGCCGCATCCATGCGGGTTGGCGGAGCCACCCACAGGCGGGTCGGCAGCTGGCCTTTATGGCTATCCAGCAGCTTACCTGCCGCGCGGAAGTGGCCGATGTTGGTCATACAGGAGCCGATAAAGACTTCGTCGATCTTCTCACCCTGAACGTCGGACAGCAGACGAGCATCGTCCGGATCGTTCGGCGCGCAGAGGATCGGCTCTTTGATATCCGCCAGGTCGATGTCGATAACCGCGGCATATTCCGCATCCGCATCGGCTTCAAGCAGCTGAGGGTCCGCCAGCCATTTTTCCATCCCCTGAACGCGACGCTCCAGGGTACGGCGATCGCCGTAACCTTCGGCAATCATCCACTTCAGCAGAACGATGTTGGAGTTCAGATACTCAACGATCGGCTCCTGGCTCAGCTTGATGGTACAGCCGGCTGCAGAACGCTCAGCGGAGGCATCGGTCAGCTCAAACGCCTGCTCAACCTTCAGGTCCGGCAGGCCTTCGATTTCCAGAATGCGTCCGGAGAAGATGTTTTTCTTACCTTTCTTCTCAACGGTCAGCAGGCCCTGCTTGATAGCGTACAGCGGGATGGCGTGAACCAGATCGCGCAGAGTGATCCCCGGCTGCATTTTACCTTTAAAGCGGACCAGTACGGATTCCGGCATATCCAGCGGCATCACGCCGGTTGCGGCGGCAAACGCCACCAGACCAGAGCCCGCCGGGAAGGAGATACCGATCGGGAAACGGGTGTGGGAGTCACCGCCGGTACCGACGGTATCCGGCAGCAGCATACGGTTCAGCCAGGAGTGGATAACGCCATCACCCGGACGCAGGGAGACGCCGCCGCGGTTCATAATGAAGTCCGGCAGAGTATGGTGCGTGGTCACGTCGACCGGCTTCGGATAGGCCGCGGTATGGCAGAAGGACTGCATCACCAGGTCGGCGGAGAAGCCGAGGCACGCCAGGTCTTTCAGCTCATCGCGGGTCATCGGACCGGTGGTATCCTGGGAGCCAACGGAGGTCATCTTCGGCTCGCAGTAGGCGCCGGGACGAACACCGGCTACGCCGCAGGCGCGGCCAACCATTTTTTGCGCCAGCGAGAAGCCGCTGGTGCTTTCGGCAACGTCTTTCGCGTGACGGAAAACGTCGCTATGCGGCAGGCCCAGCGCATCACGCGCGCGGGTAGTCAGGCCACGGCCGATAATCAGCGGAATACGGCCGCCGGCGCGGACTTCATCGATCAGCACGTCGGTCTTCAGCTCGAAGGTCGCCAGCAGTTCGTTGGTTTCGTGACGACGCACTTCACCTTTGAACGGATAAACGTCGATAACGTCGCCCATGTTCAGGTCGTTGACGTCAACTTCAATCGGCAGCGCGCCCGCATCTTCCATAGTGTTGAAGAAAATAGGGGCGATTTTTCCGCCGAGAACCAGGCCACCGCCGCGCTTGTTCGGCACGTTCGGGATATCGTCGCCCATAAACCACAGCACCGAGTTGGTGGCGGATTTACGCGAAGAGCCGGTACCGACAACGTCGCCAACGTAGGCCAGCGGGAAACCTTTTTTCTGCAGCGCTTCAATTTGCTTGATCGGGCCAACCGAGCCCGGCTGATCCGGTTCGATACCTTCACGGGCGTTTTTCAGCATCGCCAGCGCGTGCAGCGGGATATCCGGGCGGGACCAGGCGTCCGGCGCCGGGGAGAGGTCATCGGTGTTGGTTTCACCGGTAACTTTGAAAACGGTCACGGTGATTTTTTCCGCCAGCGGCGGGCGGCTCAGGAACCACTCGCCGTCGGCCCAGGATTGCATCACCTGTTTAGCGTATTCATTACCTGCTTTCGCTTTCTCTTCTACATCATAGAAGTTATCAAACATCAGCAGCGTATGGGACAGCGCTTTCGCGGCAATCGGAGCCAGTTTAGCATCGTCCAGCGCGTCAATCAGCGGATGAATGTTGTAACCGCCCTGCATGGTGCCCAGCAGTTCGACGGCTTTTTCAGGGCTAACCAGTGGGGAGGTCGCTTCACCTTTGGTGATGGCGGCAAGGAATCCGGCTTTAACGTAGGCGGCTTCGTCGACGCCCGGCGGTACGCGGTTAATTAACAGGTCTAACAGGAATTCTTTTTCACCCGCTGGCGGGTTTTTCAGCAGTTCTACCAGCGCGGCCATTTGGGTTGCATCTAAGGGTTTGGCAACAATCCCAACGGCTGCACGCTCAGCTACGTGCTTACGGTATTCTTCTAGCACGACGGTTCTCCTCGCTCTCATTGTAAAATGCGGCAGGCGATTCTCTTCACGCTCCTGTGAGACAGCAGTTTGTAGGGTAAATGCCCGATACCGCGTCGGCAGCATAGCAGGATTTTAGGGAGGTGTTAATCTGTTTACAAAAAAGCAACATTAAAAATTAGCTGAATCGTTAAGGGCAGGATTTTGCAGTCTTTACACCGGTTTCCCGGTATATAAATTTCACGCCGCTGCCGCCGGCTGGGCAATATTCCGGCAAAATCAGCCGCCTCATCCCGTCGTGCGGCTGGCGCGCCCTTTCAGGGGAAAAGGCATAAAACATGCCCGGCGCCTCATCCTGTGCCGGGCATCTGAGAAGCTGAAGCGATTTTAGCCCTGATGCGGCATCAGCTGCGGATAGCCGCTAAATGCCGGCTTAGTGCTGCTCAACGCAGCTTCATCACTCTGGATGCTGCCCGAGTTCGCCGCCCATACGCCTTCACTCGTTTTGCTGATCTGCTGGTGCTGCGTATTCAGGTTCTGCCCCATAGCGGCGATATGCGTATTTTCCGTGCCGCCGCTGTTGTCAGCCCACGGAATGGAAGGATCGGCGGCACAGGCCATACCGGATGCCAGCGTTGCGGCTAACAACGTCGTTGTTAAAAAGCATTTCATAACCCACCCCACTAATAATTAACCAGCTATAAGTTTACTTAGTAATTATTGTCAAAGTATCTATAACCTGTAGCAGGTTATGAACGCAGACACAGTTCTAAACATCAGGCATAAAAAAAGCGGCTCACAGAGCCGCTTATGCTTTTTGCCGGAAAGAAAAACTTACTTTTTCTTCGCTTTCGCGTTCGGCAGGTCGGTGATGCTACCTTCGAAGACTTCTGCCGCCAGGCCAACGGACTCGTGCAGAGTCGGGTGCGCGTGGATGGTCAGAGCGATGTCTTCTGCGTCACAGCCCATTTCGATAGCCAGACCGATCTCACCCAGCAGCTCGCCGCCGTTGGTGCCGACGATCGCGCCGCCGATAACACGGTGGGTCTCTTTGTCGAAGATCAGTTTGGTCATACCGTCTGCACAATCGGAAGCGATCGCACGGCCGGATGCTGCCCACGGGAAGGTGGCGGTTTCGTAGCTGATGCCTTTTTCTTTCGCTTCTTTCTCGGTCAGACCAACCCAGGCAACTTCTGGTTCGGTATAGGCGATTGACGGGATCACTTTCGGGTCGAAGTAGTGCTTCAGGCCAGAAATAACTTCTGCGGCAACGTGACCTTCGTGAACGCCTTTGTGCGCCAGCATCGGCTGACCCACGATATCGCCGATAGCGAAGATGTGCGGTACGTTGGTACGCAGCTGCTTATCAACGCGGATAAAGCCGCGGTCGTCAACTTCAACGCCGGCTTTGCCTGCATCGAGGTTTTTACCGTTCGGCACACGGCCGATAGCCACCAGCACGGCGTCGTAACGCTGCGCTTCAGCCGGCGCTTTTTTGCCTTCCATAGAAACATAGATACCGTCTTCTTTTGCTTCAACGGCGGTCACTTTCGTTTCCAGCATCAGGTTGAACTTCTTGCTGATGCGTTTAGTGAAGACTTTCACCACGTCTTTATCGGCAGCCGGGATAACCTGGTCGAACATTTCAACCACGTCAATCTCTGAACCCAGCGCATGGTACACGGTACCCATTTCCAGACCGATGATACCGCCACCCATAACCAGCAGGCGTTTCGGTACGGATTTCAGTTCGAGGGCGTCGGTGGAGTCCCATACGCGCGGATCTTCATGCGGAATGAACGGCAGTTCGATCGGACGGGAACCCGCCGCGATGATCGCGTTGTCGAAGTTGATCACGGTTTTGCCGTTTTCGCCTTCAACTTCCAGGGTGTTAGCCCCGGTAAATTTACCCAGACCGTTTACCACTTTCACTTTACGGCCTTTGGCCATACCGGCCAGACCGCCGGTCAGTTGGGTGATAACTTTCTCTTTCCAGGTACGAATTTTGTCGATATCGGTTTTCGGCTCGCCGAAAACAATGCCGTGTTCGGCCAGAGCTTTCGCTTCTTCGATAACTTTAGCGACGTGCAGCAGTGCTTTAGAAGGGATACAGCCGACGTTCAGACAAACACCGCCCAGGGTGCTGTAACGTTCGACGATGACGGTTTCCAGACCTAAGTCAGCGCAACGGAAGGCAGCAGAATAACCTGCGGGACCAGCCCCAAGTACCACGACCTGAGTTTTGATTTCAGTACTCATCATGACCTCTGTAGTTAGTATCCGGCGGTCATACCCGTCGTCTTTCAGGCCGCAACGGCGTTAGCTTCACGCCTTCACCCCAGTCACTTACTTGAGTAAGCTCCTGGGGACTCTGGCGCTTGCTGCCTTGCTGCATCCAGAAATCCATAGGGCATGTATATTAATACCCTTATATCCACCGGGACGTTCTATCCGCCTGCATTTTACAAAATTGTTAACAATTTTGAAACAACAAACGGCAAACGATTTTGTCCTTTATTGCCGATAACCTCAAAACGCACGGGAGGTTACCAGAAAAAAGCCGGCCGTCAGGCCGGCTTTTCGCTTACATCACCAGGCGGCGAATATCGCTCAGGGTGTTGTTGATGATGGTAATAAAGCGAGCACCATCAGCACCGTCGATTACGCGGTGGTCGAAGGACAGAGAGATCGGCATCATCAGACGCGGAACGAACTCTTTACCATTCCACACCGGTTCCATCGCGGATTTGGACACACCGAGGATAGCCACTTCCGGCGCGTTCACAATCGGCGCAAAGTGGGTAGTACCCAGGCCGCCGATGCTGGAGATGGTAAAGCAACCGCCCTGCATTTCGCCAGCCGTCAGCTTACCGTCACGCGCTTTCTTAGAGATCACAGTCAGTTCACGAGACAGCTCGGTAATGCTCTTCTTGTTCACGTCTTTGAAGACCGGAACAACCAGACCATTAGGCGTATCAACCGCAACACCGATGTTGATGTACTTTTTCAGCGTCAGACGCTGCGCATCTTCGGACAGGGAGCTGTTGAAGCGAGGCATCTGCTCAAGCGCAGCGGCAACCGCTTTCATGATGAAGACCACCGGAGTAAATTTCACGTCCAGCTTACGCTTCTCAGCTTCCGCGTTCTGCTGCTTACGGAACGCTTCCAGGTCAGTGATGTCGGTTTTGTCGAAGTGCGTAACGTGCGGGATCATCACCCAGTTACGGCTCAGGTTAGCACCAGAGATTTTCTGGATACGGCCCAGCTCGACTTCTTCAACTTCACCAAACTTGCTGAAGTCCACTTTCGGCCACGGCAGCATGCCCGGGATTCCACCGCCGGTAGCGGCAGCAGGCGCTGCTTCAGCGCGTTTAACCGCGTCTTTCACGTAGGCCTGGACGTCTTCGCGCAGGATGCGGCCTTTACGACCGGAGCCTTTCACTTTCGCCAGGTTCACGCCAAATTCGCGCGCCAGGCGGCGGATCAGCGGAGTAGCGTGCACGTAGGCGTCGTTCTCAGCGAACTCAGATTTGCCTTCAGCTTTCGCCGCCGGCGCCGCCGCTTTCGCAGCCGGAGCAGGTGCAGCCGCCGCAGGTGCCGGAGCAGCTGCCGCCGGAGCCGCAGCAGGCGCCGCGCCTTCAACTTCGAAGACCATAATCAGCGAGCCGGTGGAAACTTTATCGCCGGTGCTGATTTTGATCTCTTTCACGGTGCCCGCGAACGGAGCCGGAACTTCCATCGAGGCCTTGTCGCCCTCAACGGTGATCAGTGACTGTTCAGCGGCAACTTTGTCGCCAACTTTAACCATCACTTCGGTCACTTCAACTTCGTCGCCGCCGATATCCGGTACATTCACTTCTTTAGAACCGGAAGCCGCTGGTGCAGCCGCCGCTGCCGGAGCAGCAGCCTGCGCCGGTGCTGCCGCTGCGGCAGGTGCCGCACCCGCCACTTCGAAGACCATAATCAGCGAGCCGGTGGAGACTTTGTCGCCGGCGTTGATTTTGATCTCTTTCACGGTACCCGCGAACGGTGCCGGGACTTCCATCGACGCTTTGTCGCCTTCAACGGTAATCAGGGACTGTTCAGCCGTGACGGTGTCGCCCACTTTAACCATGATCTCGGTCACTTCAACTTCGTCGCCGCCGATATCAGGCACGTGCACGTCTTTCGCCGCGGCCGCAGCCGGTGCAGCGGCCGGAGCTGGCGCTGCTGCTTTCTCTTCCTGCGCAGGTGCAGCGGCTGCTGCACCATCGGCGGAATCGAAAATCATGATAAGTTTACCGGTCTCGGTTTTGTCGCCAACAGAGACTTTGATCTCTTTAACAACGCCAGCCTGCGGAGACGGGACTTCCATAGAGGCTTTGTCGCCCTCTACGGTGATCAGCGATTGTTCAGCTTCAACTTTGTCGCCAACTTTGACCAGGATTTCGGTGATTTCAACTTCATCAGCCCCGATGTCCGGTACATTGATTTCGATAGCCATTATTCTCTTACCTCTTACGCCAGACGCGGGTTAACTTTATCTGCATCGATGTTAAATTTGGCGATTGCTTCAGCCACAACTTTCTTATCGATTTCACCACGTTTAGCCAGTTCGCCCAGCGCCGCAACAACCACGTAGGAAGCATCTACTTCGAAGTGGTGACGCAGGTTTTCACGGCTGTCAGAGCGACCGAAGCCGTCGGTACCCAGTACGCGGTAATCATCAGCCGGTACATAGGTACGAACCTGCTCGGCGAACAGTTTCATATAGTCGGTAGAAGCCACGGCCGGTGCGTCGTTCATCACCTGAGCGATGTACGGTACACGCGGGGTTTCCAGCGGGTGCAGCATGTTCCAACGCTCACAGTCCTGACCATCGCGCGCCAGCTCAGTGAAGGAAGTTACGCTGTATACGTCAGAACCTACGCCGTAGTCTTTCGCCAGAATCTCTGCTGCTTCACGCACGTGACGCAGGATAGAACCGGAACCCAGCAGCTGAACTTTACCTTTGCTACCTTCGAGAGTGTCGAGTTTGTAGATACCTTTACGGATACCTTCCTCAGCACCTTCAGGCATTGCCGGCATGTGGTAGTTTTCGTTCAGCGTGGTGATGTAGTAGTAAACGTTCTCTTGTTTCTCACCGTACATACGCTCCAGGCCATCGTGCATGATGACGGCAACTTCGTACGCGTAAGACGGATCGTAAGAGATACAGTTCGGGATAGTCAGAGACTGAATATGGCTGTGACCATCTTCGTGCTGCAGACCTTCGCCGTTCAGCGTGGTACGACCGGAAGTCCCACCTACCAGGAAGCCGCGAGCCTGCTGGTCGCCAGCCTGCCAGCACAGGTCGCCGATACGCTGGAACCCGAACATGGAGTAGTAGATGTAGAACGGGATCATCGGCAGGTTGTTGGTGCTGTAAGAGGTCGCAGCAGCCAGCCAGGATGCGCCGGCACCCAGTTCGTTGATACCTTCCTGCAGGATCTGACCTTTCTCGTCTTCTTTATAGTAAGCAACCTGCTCACGGTCCTGCGGGGTGTACTGCTGGCCGTTCGGGCTGTAGATACCAATTTGACGGAACAGGCCTTCCATACCAAAGGTACGCGCTTCATCGGCGATGATCGGCACCAGACGGTCTTTAATGGACTTGTTCTTCAGCATCACGTTCAGGGCGCGAACGAAGGCGATGGTGGTAGAAATTTCTTTGTTCTGCTCTTCCAGCAGCGGACCGAAATCTTCCAGGGTCGGCAGCTCCAGCTTCTCATCGAAGTTAGGCTGACGGCTCGGCAGGTAGCCGTGGAGTTTCTCACGCTGAGCGTGCAGATAGGTATGCTCTTCGGAACCTTCCGGGAAGGTAACGTACGGCAGTTTTTCGATATCAGCATCGGCAACCGGCACGTTGAAACGATCGCGGACGTAGCGTACGCCGTCCATGTTCATTTTCTTAACCTGGTGAGCGATGTTTTTACCTTCAGCGGTATCACCCATGCCGTAACCTTTGATGGTATGGGCCAGGATGACGGTGGCTTTGCCAGTTGTTTCCTGCGCTTTTTTCAGTGCAGCGAAGACTTTCTTCGGATCGTGACCACCGCGGTTCAGGGCCCAGATCTGCTCGTCAGTCCAGTCGGCAACCAGCGCTGCGGTTTCCGGATATTTACCGAAGAAGTGCTCGCGAACGTAGGCACCGTCTTTAGATTTGAAGGTCTGGTAGTCGCCGTCAACGGTTTCGTTCATCAGCTGGATCAGTTTACCGCTGGTGTCTTTACGCAGCAGCTCATCCCAGCGACCGCCCCAGATAACCTTAATAACGTTCCAGCCAGCACCGGCAAAAATGCCTTCCAGTTCGTTAATGATTTTGCCGTTACCGGTGACCGGACCGTCCAGACGCTGCAGGTTGCAGTTGATGACGAAGACCAGGTTATCCAGTTTTTCACGGGTCGCGATGGTGATGGCGCCTTTAGATTCCGGCTCGTCCATCTCGCCGTCGCCCAGGAAAGCGTAAACGGTTTGTTTGGAAGTATCTTTCAGGCCACGGTGTTCCAGATATTTCAGGAATTTAGCCTGGTAGATTGCACCGATTGGGCCCAGACCCATTGATACGGTCGGGAACTGCCAGAAGGTCGGCATCAGTTTCGGGTGCGGGTAGGAAGAGAGGCCTTTGCCATGAACTTCCTGACGGAAGTTGTTCATCTGCTCTTCAGTCAGACGACCTTCCAGGAACGCACGTGCGTATACGCCCGGGGAGATGTGGCCCTGGAAGTAAACCAGGTCGCCGCCATCCTGCTCGTTGCGCGCACGGAAGAAGTGGTTGAAGCACACTTCATAGAAGGTCGCGGAGGACTGGAAGGAAGCCATGTGGCCGCCCAGCTCAAGATCCTTTTTCGATGCGCGCAGAACGGTCATGATGGCGTTCCAGCGAATCGCAGAACGAATTCGACGTTCCAGATCCAGATTCCCCGGGTATTCCGGTTCATCTTCAACGGCAATAGTGTTGACGTAACTGCCAGTAGATGTGCCAGCAGCAACCTTCACCCCGCCTTTGCGGGCTTCAGAAAGGAGTTGGTCAATCAGATACTGAGCGCGCTCAACACCTTCTTCACGGATGACCGATTCGATCGCCTGTAGCCAGTCGCGAGTTTCGATCGGATCCACGTCATTTGGTAAACGTTCTGACATGGGGGGTATTCCTTATCTATCTAATCGTTGATTAATCTGGAACCTGTCCCATTGCACTCTTTGTTCTTCATATTTCAGGTTATCTCTTTGTTGGCTGCGCTTCCTCACCCCGGTCACATAGTTAGCTATGCTCCCGGGGATTCACGCGCTTGCCGCCGCGATATAACCCGAACTATTTGAACAACCAAAAGCACAATAAGACAGGTTCTGCGTTTAGTTGCCGCGCTCTAAAAAATGGCGCTTAAGAACCGGAGTTCTCATCCTTCCGTTGCTGTAAACGACGCAGTGAGCGTTCTCGACGACTCTCCTCACGGCTACGATCCAGCAAAATTTCCTCAATGAACGCCAGGTGTCGATGCGACGCTTCACGCGCCTGCTCCGGCTCCCCGGCGATTATCGCCTCGAAAATACGAGTGCGATGATTGCTGACCTGCGGGAGCATTTCCCGACGGGCGTACAACAATTCAAAGTTCTGGCGAACGTTTTGCTCCAGCATCGGCTCCATGCAGCGTAGCAGATGCAGCAGCACAACATTATGCGCCGCTTCGGTGACGGCAATTTGATACTGGACGACGGCATCGGATTCGGCGTCAAGATCGCCGGACTGCTGGGCCCGCTCAATGGCCTGATGCAGCTCGCGAATGCGTTCGCGGTCAGCATCATTGCTGCGCAGCGCCGCGTAATAAGCCGCGATGCCTTCAAGCGCGTGACGGGTTTCCAGCAGGTCGAATTGGGATTCAGGGTGATCGGACAGGAGCTCTACCAGCGGGTCGCTGAAGCTCTGCCACAGGCTGCTCTGTACAAAAGTTCCACCGCCCTGGCGACGAAGCAACAGGCCCTTGGCTTCGAGGCGTTGAATCGCCTCACGCAGCGAGGGACGGGAAACGTCGAACTGTTTAGCCAGTTCGCGTTCAGGCGGGAGTTTTTCACCGGGGCGCAACGTCCCCTCAAGGATTAAAAACTCAAGCTGCTGCTCTATCACATCAGATAGTTTTGGTTGGCGGATTTTGCTGTAGGCCATATTCCCTGTCTCTGCCATTAGCCCGTAGTCAATTGGTCTTACCAATTCGCAGTTCGTAGCGGTAAAGTAACAAAGTATTCACCTTCTGTCCATACAGGTTTTGATTGAAATCAGTAAAGCAGGCACATTTTAACAACCTTACAGAAATAACATTTCAGAATTGTAACTTCTCACAAATGATGTCTTTACCACGTTGGAGGTAGCGTTAACTTTTATGAAACGAAAAATACGCCATCTGAACCGATTCAACAGTCAAAAAATCGTTTTTAAATTCACTTTTACTGCGTAATTAGTCATTAAGGGTTAAAGAGGCTAATTGCCGCCCTGTTTACAAATGGTTTCTTTTTGTTCGCTTCGTCATCACCCCTTCATAAAGCAGGTGCATTCGCCCGCACTTATCACTATTCTCCATGATACAAAAGGCCTTTTAGTGATTTTATATTCCGCCTTGCGTAAAGAAATTAATACAGAAACGGAATTTCATAATTACACAACACAATAATGTCGACGCTGAATCACGCAGAACAAGGCTGGTCTTAAACTCTCTGGAATAGAGATAGCTATGCTATCTGGCAGGGACCGACAATAAAGCAACAGCCTGAAGGATGAAGCGTAAACGCAAAATAACCACACACGAGGTTTCATGATGGAAGGTCAACAGCAAGGCGATCGGCTAAAGCGCGGCCTGAAAAACCGCCATATACAGCTTATTGCTCTGGGCGGCGCTATCGGTACCGGCCTGTTTCTGGGCAGCGCGTCCGTTATCCAGTCGGCAGGTCCCGGCATTATCCTTGGCTATGCCATCGCCGGTTTTATTGCTTTTCTGATTATGCGCCAGCTCGGTGAGATGGTTGTAGAAGAGCCGGTGGCAGGTTCATTCAGTCATTTCGCCTACAAGTACTGGGGCGGGTTTGCCGGCTTTGCCTCCGGCTGGAACTACTGGGTGCTGTACGTTCTGGTCGCGATGGCCGAGCTGACAGCGGTCGGAAAATACGTCCAGTTCTGGTGGCCGGAGATCCCGACCTGGGTCTCTGCGGCGATCTTCTTCGTTGCCATTAACGCCATCAACCTCACCAACGTGAAGGTATTCGGCGAGATGGAGTTCTGGTTCGCCATTATTAAAGTCGTTGCCGTTGTGGCGATGATTCTGTTCGGCGGCTGGCTGCTGTTCAGCGGCAACGGCGGCCCGCAGGCAACCGTCCGCAACCTGTGGGATCAGGGCGGCTTCCTGCCGCACGGCTTCACCGGGCTGGTCATGATGATGGCCATCATCATGTTCTCGTTTGGCGGCCTGGAGCTGGTCGGGATCACCGCGGCAGAAGCGGATAACCCGGAGCAGAGCATTCCCAAAGCCACCAATCAGGTTATCTACCGTATTCTGATTTTCTACGTGGGCTCGCTGGCGGTACTGCTCTCTCTGCTGCCGTGGACGCGCGTAACCGCAGACACCAGCCCGTTTGTGCTGATCTTCCACGAACTGGGAGATACCTTCGTTGCTAACGCGCTCAACGTGGTGGTGCTGACCGCCGCGCTGTCGGTGTATAACAGCTGCGTTTACTGCAACAGCCGAATGCTGTTTGGTCTTGCCCAGCAGGGTAACGCGCCGAAAGCGCTGATGAACGTCGACAAGCGCGGCGTGCCGGTGAACACCATTCTGGTTTCCGCCGTGGTGACCGCGCTGTGCGTGCTGATTAACTATCTCGCGCCGGAATCGGCGTTTGGTCTGCTGATGGCGCTGGTTGTTTCTGCCCTCGTCATTAACTGGGCAATGATCAGCCTGGCGCACATTAAGTTCCGTCGGGCAAAACAGCAGCAGGGCGTGGTTACCCGCTTCCCGGCGCTGTTCTATCCGCTCGGTAACTGGATCTGCCTGCTGTTCATGGTCGCGGTACTGGTCATTATGCTGATCACCCCGGGCATGGCCATCTCCGTCTACCTGATCCCGGTGTGGATTGCCGTTCTCGGCGTCGGCTACCTGTTCAAACAGAGAAGCGCCAGCGCCGTAAAAGCACATTAATACATCGTTAAACTCTGTGCCCGCCGCATCTTAGCGGGCGCAGAGCCCTGTTACCCGCCTCCCCCTTCCCCCCTAATCAGTCGTTTTTCCATATCGCCAACCGATACCGCAACGCATTTCACAACACGCTGACCCCATCATGGGCGCGTCTCGCTGCACAGGGAATGTTCCAGCGCCGCATATTCGCGCTTGCATGCGATAGCCGCTAACCGGCAGGTGGAGAGAAAAAGGGAAGACGTGCTGGCGTATCGCGCGGAACGCCACCGAACCCGCGGTACGATCCTAACGGCTGAAGCGCATCGCCTGGCAAGAAAACGGGATGCCTGATTTCGACATCCCGCCTGCGCCGCGCCCGCCGACGGGCGGGGGGCTTAAATCAGCGTTCCGTAAATCGTCAGCAGGGCCATAATCACCACCACTACCAGCGACGTTTTCTTGGCCATTGAAACGGCCGCCTTCGGCGTCTCGACCTTATCGACATGCGGCTCACGGGCGAGCGAGAACTGCGCCAGACGCGTCAGTACCTGATACTGCGACGAATGGCGATCGCCCAGCGAGGCGAACCACGCGGGTAGCGCCTTCTCGCCGTGACCAACCAGCGCGTAAACCACGCCTACCAGCCGCACCGGCACCCAGTCCACGACGTGCAAAATGCCATCAATCCCTGACTGCAAACGATGGTGCGGCGTTTGATAGCGGGCCAGCCACGACTGCCATGCACGCAGGACGCTATAGCCAATCAGCGTGATCGGGCCCCACGGCCCGCCGACCACAAACCAGAACAGCGGCGCAAGGTAATAGCGGTAGTTGATCCACAGCAGCGCATTCTGCAGTTCGCTGAGGTATTCACGGTTGTCGCAGCCCGGCGGGACGCCGTGGATAAGCGTCAGCTCGCTGGCCATCGCATCGCAGGCATGCTTATCATTGCGGGAAGCGGCCTTCAGGTAGGCGTGATAGTGCAGGCGGACTTTGCCGGCGCCAATGCACAGCAGACCAAGCAGGATCCAGAACACCAGCAGCGGGACGTTAAACAGCACGCCGTGCAGCAGGCTCTGAATAATGTACACCGCAACCATCGCCACCGCCGCCATCAGCAGCGTGCCGAACAGCGAGAAGTGCTTCACGCGACGGAACAGAACCTCAAGGCGATGATCGAGCTGCCAGTGCTCGCCCAGCTTAAACAGGCGTTCGGCGATGAGAACCAGCAGCGTAGAAAATAACGTCATGGCATCTCCTTATCTGACGAAGCGGTCAACAGACCGCGAAATTTTGCCCAGTCAAACGCCGGGCCGGGATCCGTTTTACGCACCGGCGCGATATCGCTATGGCCGGTCATGTTTTCAGCGATAGCCGGATACAGCGCGGTCAGCTGCCGCGTAACCGCGGCCAGCTGCTGATACTGCGCATCGGTATAAGCCAGCGTATCCGTTCCTTCCAGCTCAATACCAATAGAGAAGTCGTTGCAGCGCTCACGCCCCTGATAGCAGGATACGCCGGCATGCCACGCGCGCTTATCGAAAGGCACATACTGCACGATTTCACCGTCGCGGCGAATCAGACAATGTGCCGAAACCCGTAGCTGAGCGATCCCGGCAAAAAAAGGATGCGCGTTGGGATCGAGCGTGCCGCTGAACAGAGCGTCAATCCACGGACCGCCAAATTCACCCGGCGGCAGGCTAATATTATGCACCACCAGCAGGGAGGGGGTTTCATCATCCGGGCGGCAATCATGGTGCGGCGAAGGAACCCGACGCGCGCCCACCAGCCATCCTCCGTTCAACTGCATTGCGGAGTCTCCTTTCACTAACGCATGCTCCCGGGCCGCCCATGGCCCAAGGATGCCGATTATCATACACAAATTCGTTCGGGGCCGATCGCCGCGCCTCCACCTCTACAACGCAGGCACGCCAACGCGGCAATAGCCTGAAGGATGAAGAGTATATGGTGTAGAAACGCCGTTCAGGTTAGCATGTTTCCCACTTCTGAATCTTATCTATCTGGAGCTTTATCATGTCGCCTCGTCGCTACAACCCCGACCGCCGCCGTGACGCGCTGCTGGAACGCATTAACCTCGATATTACCGATGCTGTAGCCCAGTCCCTGCGCGAAGATTTAGGCGGCGAAGTTGACGCTAACAACGATATTAGCGCGCAATTATTGCCGGAAAGCGCACGCTCGCACGCGGTTGTCATTACCCGCGAAGACGGCGTGTTCTGCGGCAAACGCTGGGTGGAAGAGGTCTTTATTCAGCTGGCCGGCGACGACGTCAGCGTCACCTGGCTGGTTGAAGATGGCGACGCGGTCAAGGCGGATCAGCCGCTGTTTGAGCTGCAGGGCCCTTCCCGCCTTCTTCTGACCGGCGAGCGCACCGCGCTGAACTTCGTGCAGACCCTATCCGGGGTCGCCAGCGAGGTGCGCCGCTACGTGGATCTGCTGGCGGGCACCAAAACCCAGCTGCTCGATACCCGTAAAACGCTGCCCGGCCTGCGCACCGCGCTGAAATACGCCGTACTGTGCGGAGGCGGCGCAAACCATCGCCTGGGGCTGTTCGATGCCTTCCTGATCAAAGAGAACCACATTATTGCCTCCGGCTCCGTGCGCCAGGCCATTGAGAAGGCCTTCTGGCTGCATCCGGACGTGCCGGTAGAAGTTGAGGTTGAATCCCTTGATGAGCTGGATGAAGCCCTGAAAGCCGGAGCTGATATCATCATGCTCGATAACTTCACCCCCGACCTGATGCGCGAAGCGGTGAAGCGTACCAACGGCCAGGCCGCGCTGGAAGTTTCCGGCAACGTCACCTTCGATACTATCCGTGAATTTGCCGAAACCGGCGTCGATTACATCTCCGTTGGCGCCCTGACCAAACACGTCCGCGCGCTCGACCTGTCAATGCGTTTCCGCTAACGCTCCGCCCCGGCATGGATCGCCTGCCGGGGCGCACGCTTTGCGAGGGCGATCTCAGCGTTTTGCCCTCGCCCTGTAACGCGTAAAGAAAGCCTGGGAAGCCGTTTCCTGAGCGCTCATTTATCGCTCGTCATCCTCCCCGCAGACCGCCACAGTGCTCCCGACGATAACAAGGAGCAATCGATGGACAGACAACGTGGCTTTACCCTTATCGAACTCATGGTGGTGATTGGCATTATCGCCATTCTGAGCGCCATCGGTATTCCCGCCTACCAGAACTATCTGCGCAAGGCGGCGCTGACCGATGTCCTGCAAACCTTTATTCCCTACCGCACGGCGGTTGAGCTATGCGCCCTTGAGCACGGCGGCCTGACAAGCTGCGATGGCGGTAGCAACGGCATTCCCTCTCCCGCCACCACGCGCTACGTTTCCGCAATGACCGTGGCTAAAGGCGTCGTCACCCTTAGCGGGCAAGAAAGCCTGAACGGGCTACGCGTCACCATGACGCCCGGCTGGGATACCGCAAATGGTATTACCGGCTGGCAGAGAGAGTGCGACATCGCCAGCGGCAGCGCCCTCAAGCAGGCGTGTGAAGACGTATTCCGCTTTAACTGAGGCCATCGCGATGAAAGCCGAAAAATTGATCGCCCTCTGCCAGCGCTACCACGCCCTGCTGCTTAACAGCGATGAGCAAACCCTCTCCATCGCGGTGGTAGACTCTCCGCCGCCTGAGCTAATGGAAGCGCTGCGCTTCGCCACGCAAAAGCGGATCGATATCGAGTGCTGGAGCCAGGATAAAATGAATCAGCGCCAGCAATCGTCCGGACAGTCTGGGCCATCTCCTGCCAGCAGTGAGGCGCCGACGGGCGTCATCGAACAGGTCAATCAGATTCTGGAGCAGGCGCTGCGCCAGCGCGCATCTGATATCCACGTCGAGCCTGGCGAAAATAACCTGCGCATACGTCTGCGGGTCGATGGGGTGCTCCATCCGCTTGCGCCGCTTGCCGCCGAACTGGCACTGCCGATAACGGCGCGACTTAAGGTGCTCGGGAACCTGGATATTGCCGAACACCGCCTGCCGCAGGACGGCCAGTTTACGCAGACTCTCTCGGGACAATCGGTGTCATTTCGCATCGCCACTCTGCCCTGCCGTTACGGTGAGAAGATCGTCCTGCGCCTGCTGCATCAGGTGGAACAGGCGCTGGACCTCGAGGCGCTCGGCCTCTCCTCAGAGCAGCTTGCCGCCTTTGGCTCCGCGCTCAATCAGCCCCAGGGGCTGCTGCTGGTCACCGGCCCAACCGGCAGCGGTAAGACCATCACGCTCTACAGCGCCCTGCAGAAGAGAAACCGCGATGAGGTTAATATTTGCAGCGTAGAGGACCCGCTGGAAATTCCCATCGCCGGCATGAATCAAACGCAGATCAACCCGCGATCCGGATTAACCTTTAACAGCGTCCTGCGCGCGCTGCTGCGCCAGGACCCGGACATTGTTATGGTTGGCGAAATACGCGATGCGGAAACGGCAGAAATCGCGATCAAAGCGGCGCAAACCGGGCACCTCGTGCTCTCGACGCTGCACACTAACTCGACCAGCGAAACGCTTATTCGCCTGCAGCAAATGGGAATTGCCTGCTGGATGCTCTCATCCGCGCTATCGCTGGTCATTGCTCAGCGCCTGGTGCGTAGGCTCTGCCCACGCTGCCGTCGGGAAGGTGCAGGCGGCATTGACGTGCCGCACAGCCTGTGGCCGCGTCGGCTTCCCCGGTGGCAGGCTACGGGCTGTCGGCACTGCTATCACGGCTACTATGGGCGCCTGGCGCTATTTGAGGTGCTCCCGATAGGCGCCGCGCTGCAGCAGGCTATTTCCCAGGGGCTGAGCGCGGTGGAGATTGAATCTCTGGCGCGTGAAGCCGGAATGATGACGCTGTTTGAAAGCGGCTGCCTGGCCATTGAGCAGGGGCTGACCTGTTTTGAAGAGGTGGTCCGCGTGCTGGGGCTCCCCCATGGCGACTGAACGCCTTTGGCGCTGGCGCGGGCTTGATCCCGAAGGATCGCCCTGCCAGGGATCGCTGTGGAAAAGCTCCCGCCTGGAGGTTATTCAGGCGCTGCAGCATGAACGGATTATCCCCCTCGCGCTCCGCCGCTGCGCGGTACGCAGCTCGCTGTGGCACCCGCGCTACAGCGGCCAGATTATCCATCAGTTGGCGACCCTCCTGCAGGCGGGGCTGCCTCTGGCCGAGGGGTTAGAGCTGCTGGCACAGCAGCAGCAGGGCGCGCAGTGGCAGGCGCTTCTGCGAACGCTGGCTCGGGACCTTGCGCAGGGCATCCCGCTTTCCAGCGCGCTGGAAAGATGGCCGCAGGCGTTTCCTCCGCTCTATCTGGCCATGATCCGCACCGGTGAGCTTACCGGTAAACTGGATCTTTGCTGCTTTCATCTGGCTCGCCAGCAGCGGGAGCAGCTGCAGCTGAGCGAAAAGGTCAAAAAGGCGCTGCGCTATCCGCTGGTCATTCTGCTGCTGGCGCTGCTGGTGGTGATGGGCATGCTCACCTTTGTCCTGCCGGAGTTTGCCGCTATCTACCAGACGTTCAACACGCCGCTCCCTCTGTTGACCAAAGTAGTGATAAGCGCCGGAGAAAGCCTCAGCAACCGTTGGCCGCTGCTGCTGTTGATGGCGATATTGCCGTTTCTCCTCAACCAGCTGGCCCAACGTCGCCCTTCCTGGCTACTACGGCGGCAAAAGCTGCTTCACGCTTTGCCGGTAGTCGGAAAGCTGATAGGGGGACAGCGGCTCAGCCAGATATTTACCGTTTTAACCCTCACGCAGAGCGCCGGCATCAGCTTTATGCAGGGCCTGGAAAGCGTAGAAGAGACGTTAAGCTGCCCGCTTTGGCGCCAGAGGATCCATCAGGTTAATACTCAGATTGCCCACGGGACCGCCATCTGGCAGGCGCTGGCGAACAGTGGAGGATTTACCCCGCTATGCCTGCAGCTCATCCGCACCGGGGAGGCTTCAGGATCGCTGGATATCATGCTGGAGAACCTTGCCCGCCATCATAGCGAACGCACGCACCGTCAGGCAGAAGGCCTGGCCACGCTGCTTGAACCGATGCTGCTGCTGATAACCGGCGCCGTTGTTGGCGTACTGGTGGTGGCGATGTATTTACCCATTTTTCATCTGGGCGACGCCATTAGCGGAATGGGGGGATAGCGGCTGGCGCAGGAGGTGCGCCAGCAAAACGGCATTACAGGCTGTTGAACACGCGGTTCTCTTGTTCCTGTACGCGAATAAAGGTTGTGCGTTTGGTAAGCTCTTTCAGACGAGATGCGCCGACATAGGTGCAGGCGGAACGTAGGCCGCCGAGGATATCGCGGGCGGTATTATCAACCGGGCCGCGCAGGGGCAGCTTAACGGTTTTACCTTCCGCAGCGCGGTACTGCGCAACGCCGCCCACATGACGGGTCATGGCGGATTCAGAGCTCATACCGTAGAACAGCATAAACTTCTCGCCGTTCTCTTCAACAACGGTGCCGCCGCTCTCTTCGTGGCCTGCCAGCATACCGCCCAGCATGACGAAATCAGCGCCGCCGCCGAAGGCCTTCGCTACGTCGCCTGGCGTGGTGCATCCGCCATCGCTGACGATCTGACCGCCAAGGCCATGAGCCGCATCGGCGCATTCGATAACCGCAGAGAGCTGCGGGTAGCCAACGCCGGTTTTCACGCGGGTAGTACAAACGGAACCCGGACCGATGCCGACCTTCACGATATCCGCGCCGGACAGAATCAGCTCTTCGCACATTTCGCCGGTCACGACGTTACCCGCACAGATCGTTTTCAGCGGCCAGGCTTCCCGCGCTTTCGCCACGAACTGCACGAAATGCTCGGAATAACCGTTTGCCACGTCAATGCAAACGAAGCCAAGCTGCGGGTTCTGCGTCAGGATCTGTTTGGTTTTTTCGAAGTCGACATCCGAGGTACCGGTAGAAACCATGACGTACTTCAGCACATCGGCAGGAGTGGTCTGCACAAAGTTCCGCCACTCTTCTACGGTGTAGTGTTTATGTACGGCAGTGAGGATCCCGAAAGAAGCCAGCGCTTTTGCCATACTAAACGTACCGACGGTGTCCATATTCGCTGCGATGATCGGCACGCCGGACCAGGAGAGGCCAGAATGTTTAAAAGTGAATTCGCGTTCCAGTTCAACATCAGAACGACTTTTGAGGGTAGAGCGCTTGGGGCGGATAAGAACGTCTTTAAAGCCAAGCTTCAGATCTTCTTCAATACGCATGTGCGAATTCCTGGGGTTAATTGCATTATTGTGAGAGCACAACTCCAGTGACGTTATCATACTCACGAATCATGACTGCGCAAGACTGCGATTTTCACTTTTTTTACGCTACAATCGTACAAATTTACCTGGTGGATTGAGAAAAGCGCGAACGCGATAATCAACGGCCAGAGCGTCATTTTTAACCATTTGATTTATATGTACAAAGCAATCCAGTATCCGTCGTAAAAGTCTCTTTCCGGCTTGAAGCAGCCTGACGGGACACCCACCGCAGAGTCACGGCTCGTGAAGCGCGGGCGCTGCTGAAAAGTCAATGTGTATATGATCAGTTTCAGGAACGGGGTATATGAGGTATACGGTAGCGTTAACGGGCGGCATCGGTAGCGGCAAAAGCACCGTAGCCGATGCATTTTCTCACCTTGGTGTTAACGTTATTGACGCCGACGTTATCGCCCGTCAGGTGGTAGAACCTGGAACTCCCGCGCTACTGGCGATTGCCGCTCGCTTCGGCCAACAAATGATTAACGATGACGGCACGCTGAACCGCCGCAGCCTGCGGGAACACATTTTCGCTCACGCCGAGGATAAAACCTGGCTTAACGCGCTGCTGCACCCGCTCATTCAGCAGGAAACCCGCCGTCAAATGCAGGCGGCGTCCTCTTCTTATGTTCTCTGGGTCGTTCCCCTGCTGGTCGAAAACAACCTCGCTGCCAACGCTGACCGCGTGCTGGTCGTCGATGTCCCAAAAGAGACGCAAATACAGCGAACCATACTGCGCGATCGGGTCAGCCGTGAGCACGCAGAACGTATTCTTGCCGCCCAGGCGACGCGTGAGCAACGCCTCGCCGCTGCGGATGATGTCATTGAAAATATGGGCCCTCCGGATGCCATCGCATCGGATGTCGCCCGCCTGCATGAAAAGTATCTAATGCTGGCATCGCAGGCCGCCTCACAGGAAAAATCGTAATGCATACCCCTGTTCTATTTGAACATCCCCTCAATGAGAAAATGCGCACCTGGCTGCGTATTGAGTTTTTGATTCAACAGCTGTCCGTGCATCCGACGCTCGCCACCTACGCGGACGCGCTCCACTTTTTCCGCAATACGGGCGATCTCCTGGATGTCCTCGAACGCGGCGAGGTGCGCACGGATCTGCTCAAAGAGCTCGAGCGGCAGCAGCGTAAACTGCAGTCCTGGGCAGAAGTGCCAGGCGTCGACCGCGGGCGTATTGACGAATTGCGCCAACAGCTGAAGCAGTCCGGCAGCGCGTTAATGTCTGCCCCGCGCATCGGCCAGTTCCTGCGTGAAGATCGTTTAATTGCGCTGGTTCGCCAGCGTCTGAGCATTCCCGGCGGCTGCTGTAGTTTCGATCTGCCCACGCTGCATATCTGGCTGCATATGCCTCAGGAGTATCGCGACGAGCAGGTTGGCAGATGGTTAGTGAGCCTTCAGCCGCTCACCCAGGCGCTGGTGCTGATCCTCGATTTGATTCGCAACTCCGCGCCCTTTCGCAAGCAGACCAGCCTCAACGGTTTTTATCAGGATAATGGCGATGATGCCGATCTGCTGCGTTTACGCCTCGATCTTGCCAGCCAGCTGTATCCGCAAATTTCTGGCCATAAAAGCCGCTTTGCCATTCGCTTTCTCCCGCTGGACAGCGAACTCGGTATCGTCCCCGAGCGTTTTGATTTTGAACTGGCCTGTTGTTAAGGAGAAAACATGTCGAAAGAGACAATCGTCAACTGCCCGACCTGCGGTAAAAACGTGGTCTGGAATGAGCACAGCCCGTTTCGGCCATTTTGCTCAAAACGCTGTCAGCTCATTGACTTAGGTGAATGGGCGGCGGAAGAAAAACGCATTCCTAGCGCGGGCGACCTGTCCGATACCGATGACTGGAGCGAACAGCAGCAGTAGCGTCTGGCGGCAGAGAAAATCCCGGAGATGACGTTGCGTCTTGTCCGGGCCATTTTCTCAGCGGGCGGACTGCACTAATTTGCTGATAATCGGTTCGTTAGCCGGCGGAAACTCCTCGGCCAGCAGCGCACGCTGGGCAATCCAGCGCCCCGGCTGCCCTTCTTTACCCCAGGGCTCGCCTTCCCAGTCATCAACCAGCCAGAACCATAGCGTGATATGCCGATCGGGGAACTGATACTCCAGCTTATCAAACAGAGTGGACGCGCGTACCGTAATGCCAACCTCTTCCTGCAGCTCACGCGCTAAAGCCTGCTCGGCAGACTCTCCCGCTTCAATTTTCCCACCGGGAAACTCGAGCTTATTTGCCATATGCGCATCGGCAGCGCGCTGGGTAATAAAGATTTCACCCTGCGGGTTACGGATGATGCCAACTGAGATTTGCAGTATTTTCATTGCGTTAATTCCATAAAAAAGGCGCAGATATCTGCGCCTTCATTTTTATTCTCTGAGCTTAACTCAGACGACCATGGCACTGCTTATATTTCTTACCGGAACCACACGGGCAAGGATCGTTACGGCCAACCTTACGCTCGCCGGTTTCCTCAGCCAGTGCGGCTGCGGCTACCGTGTCGTCATCCTGATGGCTCAGCTGCTGCATCTGCGCGAGGCGCTCCGCCTCTTCGCGGCGCTGCTGTTCCATCGCTTCAACTTCTTCCGGCATCCGCACCTGAACCTTGCTCAGGGTGCTGATCACTTCATACTTCAGGGATTCAAGCATCGCCGCAAACATCGAGAACGATTCACGCTTGTATTCCTGCTTAGGATCTTTCTGCGCGTAGCCGCGCAGATGGATGCCCTGACGCAGGTAGTCCATTGCCGCCAGATGCTCTTTCCACAGGGAGTCCAGCGTCTGCAGCATTACGCCTTTTTCGAAATGACGCATCATTTCGGTACCCACGACTTCTTCTTTACGCTGATAGGTTTCTACCGCGTTCTGCAGAATACGCTCACGCAGAGTTTCTTCATGCAGTTCAGGCTCTTTGTCCAACCACTCCTTGAGCGGCAGATCGAGATCGAAGTCGTTTTTCAGACGTTCCTGCAGGCCTTCGACATCCCACATTTCCTCCAGCGACTGCGGCGGAATGTGCGCATCGATAGTTGTTTTGAAAACGTCTTCGCGAATGCTGTTGATGGTTTCGCTAACATCAGATACGTCCAGCAGTTCGTTACGCTGGCTGTAGATGGCGCGACGCTGATCGTTAGCCACGTCATCATATTCCAGCAGCTGCTTACGAATATCAAAGTTACGGCTTTCAACCTTGCGCTGCGCGTTGGCGATAGCTTTGGTGACCCACGGGTGCTCAATCGCTTCGCCCGGCTTCATCCCCAGCTTACGCATCATGCCGGACACGCGGTCAGAGGCAAAAATGCGCATCAGGGCATCTTCCATCGACAGATAGAAACGAGAAGAACCGGCATCGCCCTGACGACCTGAACGACCGCGCAGCTGGTTATCGATACGGCGAGATTCATGGCGCTCGGTACCGATAATGTGTAAACCACCGGAGGCCAGCACCGCTTCGTGACGCACCTGCCAGTCGGCTTTGATTTGAGCGATCTGCTCTGGAGTCGGGTCTTCCAGCGCGGCGACTTCCGCCTGCCAGCTGCCGCCCAGCACGATATCCGTACCACGACCGGCCATGTTGGTGGCGATGGTCACCGCGGCCGGGTAGCCGGCTTGAGCCACGATATCCGCTTCACTGGCGTGGAACTTCGCGTTCAGGACATTGTGTTTGATGCCCGCTTTGGTCAGCTCTTGCGAAACCACTTCGGATTTTTCGATAGAAATCGTACCTACCAGAACCGGCTGACCGGCGGCAGTACGCTCTCTGATATCTTCGATAATCGCCTGAATTTTTTCTGCTTCGGTCATATAGACCAGATCCGCCATATCCTTACGGATCATCGGACGGTTGGTCGGTACCACTACGGTATCCAGCTTATAGATAGAGCTGAATTCGAACGCTTCGGTATCCGCAGTACCGGTCATCCCCGCCAGCTTCTCGTACAGACGGAAGTAGTTCTGGAAGGTGATGGACGCCAGCGTCTGGTTCTCGTTCTGGATATCAACGCCTTCTTTGGCTTCGACGGCCTGGTGCAGACCGTCTGACCAGCGACGCCCCTGCATGGTACGACCGGTATGCTCATCGACAATAATGACTTCGCCATCTTTTACGATGTAGTCAACGTCGCGGGTGAACAGCACGTGCGCACGCAGCGCCGCGGTCACGTGGTGCATCAGCATAATGTTAGTCGGTGAATACAGAGATTCGCCTTCGTCCATAATGCCTTCGTTCACCAGCAGCTCTTCAATCAGGACCAGCCCGCGTTCGGTCAGGTTCACCTGACGCGCTTTCTCATCTACCGAGAAGTGGCCTTCACCGGTAAAGGTATCGGAGTCCTCTTTTTCCTGGCGCACCAGATGAGGAATGATCTTGTTCACTTTCTTGTACATTTCCGAGCTGTCTTCAGCCGGGCCGGAAATGATCAGCGGCGTACGCGCTTCATCGATCAGGATGGAGTCCACCTCATCCACCAGCGCATAGTGCAGCTTACGCTGTACGCGCTCTTCCGGACTGAACGCCATGTTATCGCGCAGATAGTCGAAGCCGTATTCGTTGTTGGTGCCGTAGGTGATATCGGCGGCGTAAGCTTCACGTTTGGCCGGAGCAGGCAGGCCCGACATATTGATACCAACGGTCATACCGAGGAACTCAAACAGCGGACGGTTGTTTTCAGCATCACGCTGCGCCAGGTAGTCGTTGACGGTCACGACGTGAACGCCTTTACCTGACAGCGCGTTCAGATAGGCCGGGAGGGTAGCGGTCAGCGTTTTACCTTCACCGGTACGCATTTCTGCAATGCAGCGCTCATTGAGCACCATGCCGCCCAGCAGCTGTACGTCAAAGTGACGCATACCGAATACGCGCTTACTGGCTTCACGTACCACGGCAAAGGCTTCCGGGATCAGGCTTTCTACGCTTTCGCCCTTCGCCAGACGCGCGCGGAACTCTTCTGTTTTAGCCTTCAGCTGATCATCAGAAAGCTTCTCCATGTCAGGTTCCATGGAATTAATCAGCGTCACAGCTTTGCGCATGCGGCGCAATGTACGATCGTTACGGCTACCGAAAACTTTAGTTAATAATTTGATTAGCATAATAAAATCTCAAACGCCCCGCGATGCGGAGTCACAAAAAATAGAATGATCCGTTTTTAGTTCAGCTGAGGCGTTGCGGCCCGGCGCGTATCCCGGTGACCTGGCTAATCCAGACGGAGACGCAAAAGGCGCGATGGGAGGGGTTGTATGCCGCCTGACGCACAATGACCGGCGGCTTGCTTTCCTGCGTCAGCAGCGCGCTGAGCGTATCGAGCAGGGCCAGATGCTGCGCCTGTAATGGCGAAGATTCTTCCGCAACCGGCAGCGTCTGAGGCGCCATGGCAAATGACAGATGACGAATAACCGTGCGGATGGCGTGCTGATGCCAGTAATCGACGGTAAAGTTTGGCCGGCGGCTGGCATCCAGAAGCGCCAGCTGGGAGAAATTAACTTTATTCGGCGTGTGGCTGCTGGCCGCTGCTTTCGCAGGCGATGCCGTTTCGTGACTATTGCTTAACGCAGGCAGGCCAAAGCTAGCCGCGACCATCCCCAACAGGAGATGCGGCCAGAAATACCGTCTGCCAAACTGTCGCCAGCGCGTCAGCAATCCACTCACGTCCATTACCTTTAGTTGAAGCAACCCCAGGAAATAATTTTGCGCCCAAATATTACCATTAATACCGCGTCACGGCAGCAGGAATGAAAGCTTTGCGGAGGTAAAAGCGGTCAATTAAGCAGCGAACGCGCGGTGTCAGCGATCGTTGAATCGGGGTGAAATGAGAACCGGAAGGTAAAAAAGAAAAACGACTGGCTCCCTGGCCGGAGAGAGTACCAGGTTACCAGTCGATTTTACTGAATGGTCAGGCTTACGCCATAACCATTGATGGTGCGCGGAATGCCAGCGGCATTTCTGCTTCGTCTTCGAAGGTCACATACTCCCAGGCTTCCTGTTTTGCCAGAACGGCCTGCAGCAGTTTGTTATTCAACGCGTGACCTGATTTGAACGCCGTGAATGCGCCGATGATATTGTGACCACACATAAACAGGTCACCAATCGCATCCAGCATTTTGTGGCGGACAAACTCATCTTCAAAGCGTAAGCCGTCTTCGTTCAGTACGCGATAATCGTCAACAACGATGGCACAATCGAAGCTGCCGCCCAGGCACAGGCCGCGGGACTGCAGATATTCGATATCACGCATAAAACCGAAGGTACGCGCACGGCTAATCTGGCGCATAAATGCATCAGCAGAGAAGTTCATCGCATAGCGCTGGTTGCTTGAGTCAATCGCCGGATGGTTAAAATCGATGGTGAAGTCCAACGAAAAACCATTGTACGGCTTAAACTCAGCCCACTTATCGCCATCTTCGACGCGAACGGCCTCTTTAATGCGCACAAATTTCTTGGCGCAGTTCAGCTCATCGATGCCGGCATCCAGCAGCAGATAAACGAACGGAGCAGCACTGCCGTCCATAATCGGGATTTCCGGCGCATCGACTTCAATAACTATGTTGTCAATGCCCAGGCCAGCCAGTGCGGCATTCAGGTGCTCGACTGTTGAAATCCGCACGTCATGCTCGTTCACCAGGCAAGTACAGAGCATGGTATCACGCACAGATTTGGCATCAGCCGGAAAATCAACCGGTGGATTCAAGTCGGTGCGACGATAGATGACCCCGGTATTTGCCGGCGCAGGTCGTAACGTCAGTGTGACTTTCTTGCCGGTATGCAAACCGACGCCAGTCGCCTGAACGATACGTTTAAGAGTCCTTTGTTTGATCATCGTATAATCTCGCCAAGTTACCTATCCAACCGAAGTGTATAACACTTTCGGACGGGCAGTTTAGCACAAAGAGCGCTGATGCCCAACTTCCAGCCAATTCTTAATCAGCTTGCTTGCGCAGGAAGGCCGGGATATCCAGATAATCCGGCTCTTTCGCGGTTTGCGGCGTATTGTCGTTCACCACTTTCGCTGCCGGTTTCTGCTCCTGATTCAATGGCGCCATACCGTGCTGCTGGTAGCGATCCATTACCGGCTGCTGAACCTGCTTGTTGGTTACCAGGGTAATTTCCGGACGTTTGTCCATGCCAATACCGGTAGCAACAACGGTCACGCGCAGCTCATCGTTCATATCCGGATCCAGAGAAGTACCGATAACCACGGTCGCGTTATCCGAGGCGAAAGCACGGATAGTGTTACCTACGGTTTCGAACTCATCCAGACGCAGGTCGAAGCCAGCGGTGATGTTGACCAGAACGCCGCGCGCGCCGGACAGATCGATATCTTCCAGCAGCGGAGAAGAAATCGCCATTTCAGCCGCTTCTTCCGCACGGTCTTCACCGCTCGCCACGCCGGAGCCCATCATCGCATAGCCCATTTCGGACATCACGGTGCGCACATCCGCAAAGTCGACGTTCATCAGACCCGGACGGGTAATCAGCTCGGCGATCCCCTGCACTGCGCCTTTCAGCACGTCGTTTGCTGCGCCGAAGGCGTCCAGCAGCGAAATGCCGCGGCCGAGAACTTTCAGCAGCTTGTCGTTCGGGATAGTGATCAGTGAATCCACGTGCTTAGAGAGCTCGGTGATCCCCTGTTCGGCGAAAGCCATACGCTTCTTGCCTTCAAAATTGAAGGGCTTAGTCACAACCGCGACGGTCAGGATACCCAGATCCTTCGCCACTTCTGCTACCACAGGCGCCGCACCGGTACCGGTACCGCCGCCCATACCAGCCGCGATAAACACCATGTCTGCGCCGTCGAGAGCAGCACGCAGCGCTTCACGGTCTTCATCCGCCGCATTGCGGCCGACTTCCGGGTTGGCGCCTGCGCCCAGCCCCTTGGTAATACCGCTACCAATCTGAATAGTCTGGCCAACAGCCGTTTTACGCAGCGCCTGCGCATCGGTGTTCACCGCGAAGAATTCAACACCTTCAATGCGCTCGCGCACCATGTGCTCTACGGCATTACCGCCGCCGCCACCGACGCCGATGACTTTAATCACCGCGTCGTTGGTTAATTCCATTGGTTCAAACATAGTTTCTCTCCGTCTTGTGCCTGTCGCCTGAGAACGCTAATTTTCTGCGTTCTCTTAAAAAATTAAAACTCTTTTCGCAGCCAGCTATTTAGTCGCTTAATCCACGAGCCAACTGATGCAGTTACGCGTTTTTCCACTTCTGCTTCACCACTAAGATGAGACTCCTTCCCGTAGTGCAGCAACCCAACCGCCGTTGAATAATACGGCTCCTGGGCATAATCCGTTAAACCGGTAATGTTCAGCGGTGCACCGATACGCACCTGCGTATGGAACACCCGCTGCGCACAGGCGGCGAGACCTTCAATTTGCGCCGCGCCGCCGGTTAACACAATCCCCGCAGCCAGATGGTGCTTCACGCCCTGCTGGCGGAGCTGCTCCTGCAGCTGCAGGATCTCTTCATTGACCAGGTTGAGCAGTTCGGTATAACGCGGCTCAATAACCTCTGCCAGCGTCTGACGCTGCAGGCTGCGCGGCGGGCGTCCGCCTACGCTCGGAACTTCGACGTTTTCGTCTTTACCGACGATTGAGCCCAGCGCGCAGCCGTGGCGCACCTTGATCGCTTCGGCATCGCTCGGCGGCGTACCGAAGGCGTAGGCGATATCGCTGGTTACCACGTTGCCCGCGTACGGGATCACTTTGGTGTGACGCAGCGCGCCGCCGGTATACACGGCGATATCCATTGTACCACCGCCGATGTCCACAACGCAGACACCAAGCTCACGTTCATCTTCCGTCAACACGGAATAACTGGCCGCTAAACCGGCAAAAATGAGCTGGTCCACTTTCAGACCGCAGCGCTCCACCGCTTTAACAATATTTTTTGCCATATCGTTATGGCAGGTAATCAAATGCACTTTTGCCTGCATACGAACGCCAGACAGGCCAACCGGGTTTTTAATCCCCTCCTGGTAGTCAATGGCGTACTCCTGCGGGATGACGTGCAGCACGCGATGCTCATCGCGTACGCGGACCGACTTGGCGGTATGCACCACGTTCTCAACGTCGTCCAGCGTCACCTCTTCTTCTGAAATCGGCACCATCCCAATTTCATTTTGACAGCTAATATGTTTACCTGAAAGCGCCAGGTACACTGACGAAATCTGGCAATCAGCCATCAGTTCGGCCTGGTCAATGGCGCGCTGTACGCATTTCACCACGGATTCCAGGTCGTTAACCCCGCCTTTATCCATACCACGCGATGGGCAACTGCCCACGCCAATGATATTGACCACGCCGTCGGGCAGAACTTCCCCTACTAAAGCGGCAACCTTCGCGGTGCCAATCTCCAGTCCAACTACCAGCTTTCTGTCCGTCGCCTTGATCATTGTTGTTCTGCCTGTGCCTGATTCTGTTGTTGATTAGTTTCCTCAGCGGGAGCAGGCACCCAGCCTACCGCCGCGCCCGAGTCATAGCGCAAATCAACGTAGCTTATCCGTTTGCCATCGGTCTGCGCCTGCTGCTGAAGAACCGGGTAAAGTTCCATAAAGCGCTGAAGACGTTTCATGGTGTCGCCGCGGCCAAGGTTGAGCTTAATATCGTTATTAAGCGTCAGCTGCCAGGAGCGACGCGCGGTCATCGCCGCCACTTTCAACGTGAATTTATCCTTTGCCAGCACCTGCCCCATGTCGCGATATCCTTGCAACACTTCGTTCTCGCTGCCTTCCGGGCCATACAACATCGGTAAATTCTGTTTATTGGTGCGATCCGCCGGGACGCTGAAAGAATTACCTTCTACGTCTACCATATGCTGATCATTCCAACGCGCAATCGGCACATATTCAACCAGATGAATCTTCAATTCGTCCGGCCACTGCTTTCTGACGCTCGCCTGTTTAATCCACGGCAGGCGCTCAATCTGACTTTGGATAATATTCACATCCTGAGTCATAAAGGTTCCAGGAGAACCCAGCGCCAGAATTGCCTGGCGAATATCGTCATTACGCGTGTAGTGACGCTCACCGGTTACCACCATCTTGGACAGCGGTAAACGCTGTGCGTCTTCCATCCAGCCCAGAACCATCCACCCGCTGACCAATACGGTACACAGCACCGCCAGCAGGAAGAAAATCCCCGCCAGACGAGTTCCATTACTTCGGCGCGAAGAAGACGTTTCCTCTTCTTCTTCGTGGTTCCGCGTATTCAGCGCAGCCTGCGACATATCACCCCGCCAGGTCCAAAATTCGAACAACAAGCTGTGAGAAGCTCATCCCCGCCTGACGCGCCGCCATCGGCACCAGGCTATGGCTGGTCATGCCAGGGGAAGTATTCGCTTCCAACAGATAAAACTGGCCATCGCTGTCCAGCATCACGTCAATCCGTCCCCAGCCGCTACAGCCAAGAACATTCCAGGCTTTCAGTACCAGGGCCTGAATTTCTGACTCGCGGGCAGGTTCCTCACAACCAGGACAGAAATATTGCGTCTCATCAGAGAGATACTTCGCCTCATAATCATAGAAGGTTCCAGCCACATGGATACGAATTGACGGTAAAATTTCTTCACCGACGATCGCAACGGTGAATTCTGGTCCACTGAGCCATTTCTCAATCAGAACTTCATCATCATGCTGAAAAGCCAGCGCCAATGCATTGTGTAATTCACAACTTTCGCTTACTTTCGACATGCCGACGCTTGAACCTTCACGACTCGGCTTAATAATGAGCGGCAGGCCAAGCGCCGTAATCTGCTGCGCGGCCTCTGCGGTAAGGCCCGCGTTGAACTGTGAACGGGTCAGCGCCACCCACGGAGCAACGGGTAAGCCCGCGCCCTGCCACAGTAATTTACTGCGCACTTTATCCATTGAGATTGCCGAAGCCATCACGCCGCTGCCGGTATAAGGCAGTTGAATCAGCTCAAGCAGCCCCTGCAACGTTCCATCTTCCCCACCGCGGCCGTGCAAAGCAATAAACGCTTTCTTAAAACCCAGCTGCTTCAGCTGAGTAATATCGACATCGCGAGGGTCGACGGGATGGGCGTCAACGCCGCCCTCACGCAGGCCGGCAAGCACCGCCGCGCCGGAGTTGAGCGATACCTCTCGCTCGGCGGAGGTCCCGCCGAAAAGAACCGCGATTTTATCAGCCACGGCGCTCCTCCCCCGCTTTTTGCGGCATGAGTTTGATTTCAGCCAGGTGGCGGGCAATTTTTCCTATATTTCCTGCGCCCTGCACCAGCACCAGGTCGTTCCCGGTCAGCACCGAAGCCAGCATCTCTGCCGCCTGGGCCGGGTCGGAAAGCAGAATCGGGTCCACCTTGCCGCGACCGCGAATAGTGCGGCACAGGGAGCGGCTATCCGCCCCCGGGATCGGCGCTTCGCCAGCGGAGTAGACGTCCAGCATCAGTAGCGCATCGACCTGAGTCAGCACGTTGGCAAAATCGTCGTACAGATCGCGCGTACGGGTAAAGCGGTGCGGCTGGAACAGCATCACCAGATTTTTATCCGGCCAGCCGGCGCGAGCCGCTTTAATGGTCGCATCCACTTCCGTCGGGTGATGACCGTAATCATCAATCAGCATCGCGCTGCCGCTTTTACCGTTGACCTCAGCCAGCGGATATTCACCAAGGAAATCAAAGCGACGGCCGGTGCCCTGGAACGCTTCCAGCGCCCGCAGAATCGCGTCGTCTTCAATGCCCTCTTCCGTCGCCACCGCCACGGCAGCCGCCGCATTCAGCGCATTATGGCGGCCCGGCGCGTTTAGCGTGACCTGGATAACCTCTTTGTCCTGGCGCACGAGGCGGAAATGGCCCTGCGCGCCAAGCTGGCGATAGTCTTCAATACGCACGTCGGCATCATCGCTAAAGCCGTAGGTCGTCGTCTGGCGGCCAACGCGCGGCAGCAGCTCACGAATGACCGGGTCGTCCACGCACATCACCGCACGTCCGTAGAACGGCAGGTTGTGCAGGAAGTTAACGAACGTCTGCTTTAAGTTTTCAAAATCACCGTGGTAGGTATCCATGTGATCGGCTTCGATATTGGTCACAATGGCAACCATCGGCTGCAGATGCAGGAACGAAGCGTCGCTCTCATCCGCTTCCGCAATCAGATAACGGCTATGCCCAAGACGGGCATGAACGCCGGCCGCTTTGACCAACCCACCGTTGACGAAGGTAGGATCGAGGCCAGCCTCGGCATAAATACTGGAGACCATCGCGGTGGTCGTGGTTTTACCGTGCGTGCCGGCGATAGCGATGCCGTGGCGAAAACGCATCAGCTCCGCCAGCATCTCCGCGCGGCGGATAACCGGAATACGCGCTTCATGCGCGGCAACAATCTCCGGATTGTCCGCAGAGATTGCGCTGGAAACCACCACCACGCTGGCATCACGCACGTTTTCAGGGCGATGGTTGAAATAGATCGTGGCGCCAAGTTTAGCCAGCTGTTGCGTAACCGGATTCGGCGCCAGGTCGGAGCCGGAAATCTGGTAGCCTTCGTTGGCCAGAACTTCGGCAATACCGCCCATACCGGCACCGCCAATGCCAACAAAGTGAATGTGCCGGACGCGACGCATCTCGGGCACTATGGAACGCAGTTTTGCCAAATCTTGTGTATTCATTCTTTACGCCATCAACTTCTCTATTCGGGCGGTGGGATTCACCGCGATTAGCGCGCCAGTGCTGCAGCGCTCACTTCTTCCGCTACCCGCTCGGTAGCATCCGGAATCGAGACTCTACGCGCTCGTTCCGCCATATCCAGCAGCGTTTCCCGATCCCAGCCGGCCAGGGTTTGCGCCACGGCGTCAACCGTGAACTGGGGCTGTTCGAGAATTTTCGCGGCTCCCGCTTTCTCCAGCGGCAGCGCGTTCCAGTACTGCTGGCGATCCTTGTGCTGAAACGGCACAAACAGCGCCGGTAATCCTGCGGCGGCAATTTCGCTCACCGTCAGCGCACCGGAGCGACATACCACCACATCGGCCCAGGCATACGCCGCCGCCATATCATCAATAAATTCGGTCACCTTGTGCTGCGGCTGCCCGGCATCGGCGTAAGCCTGCTGTACCGTCTGCTGGCCGCCTTTACCGCTCTGATGCCAGATGGTCACCGCGCCGCCCAGCTTCCCGGCCACCAGCGGCATGGTCTGGTTCAATACGCGCGCGCCCTGCGAGCCGCCAACCACTAAAACGCGGGTCGGCCCCTGACGCCCAAACAGCCGCTGCTCCGGCAGAGGCAGCGCGAGCACATCGGTACGTACCGGGTTGCCCACCACGTCAGCGTGGGGGAACGCGCCGGGAAACGCCTGCATCACTTTCTTCGCAATTTTTGCCAGCCATTTATTGGTCAGGCCGGCAATACCATTCTGTTCGTGCAGCACCACCGGAATACCCAGCGACCACGCCGCCAGCCCGCCGGGGCCGGACACGTATCCGCCCATCCCCAGCACGACGTCCGGCTGGAAACGTTGCATAATCGCGCGCGCCTGACGCCAGGCGTTGAAAATACGTACCGGCGCCAGCAGCTGCGCCTTCAGGCCTTTGCCGCGCAGGCCGGAGATGCGGATAAAATCTATCTCAATACCGTGCTTTGGCACTAAGTCCGCTTCCATACGATCGGCGGTACCCAGCCAGCGAACCTGCCAGCCCTGGTCCATTAAATGGTGCGCGACCGCCAGCCCCGGGAACACATGCCCGCCGGTACCGCCCGCCATCACCATTAACCGCTTTTCCTGACCGCTCATCGAACACCCCGTGTAAACGCCTGCGCTTTTTCCAGACGCGTTTCATAATCAATACGCAACAGCAACATGATGGCCGTCGACATAATCAGCAAGCTGGAACCACCGTAGCTGATAAGCGGCAGCGTCAGGCCCTTGGTCGGCAGCATGCCCGCAGCCGCGCCGACGTTAACCAGCGCCTGGAAGCTAAACCAGATACCGATCGCACAGGCCAGAAAGCCGGAGAAACGGTGGTCAATCTCCAGCGCTTTGCGGCCAATGGACATGGCGCGAAAAGCGACGAAGAATACCATTAAAAGGGCCAGTACCACACCGATATAACCGAGTTCTTCGCCGATGATGGCGAAGATGAAGTCAGTGTGCGCCTCCGGCAAATACTCCAGCTTTTGTACCGAGTTGCCTAAGCCCTGCCCCCACATTTCGCCGCGACCAAAGGCCATCAGCGACTGGGTTAGCTGGTAGCCGCTGCCAAACGGATCCTCCCACGGGTTCCAGAAGGAGGTTACGCGGCGAATACGATACGGTTCGGCGAGGATCAGCAGCACCACCGCCGAGATCCCCATGCCGATAATGGCAATGAACTGCCACAGCTTAGCGCCGGCGAGAAACAGCATCGCCAGGGTCGTGACAAACAGCACAACCACCGTTCCGAGGTCCGGCTGCGCCAGCAGCAGAATCGCCAGCACGAAAATCACGCCCATCGGTTTCAGGAAGCCGCGCAGGTTATTGCGCACCTCATCGCCTTTACGTACCAGGTAGTTGGCGATGTAGCAGAACAGCGACAGCTTGGTAAACTCCGCAGGCTGAATACGCAGCGGGCCCAGCGCAATCCAGCGCGATGCCCCGTTTACCGAACTCCCGACCACCAGCACGATCAGCAGCATCACGATCGAGGCGATCAGCATCGCGGTGCTGTGCCGCTGCCAAAACACCATCGGCAGGCGCAGGGTCACCAGCGCGAGCCCCAGCGCCAGCAGAATGTAGAGTCCGTCGCGCTTGGCAAACAGAAAGGGATCGTTCGCCAGACGCTGACCAACCGGCATCGAGGCCGAGGTCACCATGATGAAGCCGACCGCCGCCAGGCCAAACGTCAGCCACAGCAGCATCCGGTCATACATCACCAGGCTGTCGTTATCTTTCTGCCGCGAGCCCATCACCCAGCCCTTCAGCGCGGCAAACAGCCAGGAGAAGATACGCATTCCCGGCAAACGCGGCAGCGTCAGTCGGGGCATTCTCAGGCGCGGGAGGGATAGACGCATCAGCCTAACTCCTTCGCCAGGCGGGTAAAGATATCCCCCCGTTGTTCGAAGTTTTTAAACTGATCGAGGCTGGCGCAGGCCGGTGACAGCAGCACCATATCGCCCGGCTTCAGCAGCGGCGCAATCTGACGCATCGCCTGCTCCATGGTTTCCGTCTGCGTCGCCGCCTCAGGGCGCAGCGCCGCCAGCTGCTCGCCGTCGCGACCGAAGCAGTAGAGGCGGATATTGTCGCCGGCCAGATAACGCTTCAGCGGGTCAAAATCAGCGGATTTGCCGTCACCGCCAAGCAGCAGATATAGCGTACCGTCCAGATGCAGACCGTTCAGCGCCGCTTCGGTGCTGCCAACGTTGGTGGCTTTGGAATCGTTAATCCAGCGCACGCCGTTATGATCCAGCGCCAGCTGGAAGCGGTGCGCCAGACCGGTAAACGTAGTCAGCGCCTTGAGGCTGCTGGCCCGCGGCAGGCCTGCGGCATCCGCCAGCGCCAGCGCCGCCAGGGCATTGCTGTAGTTATGCTGGCCGGTGATGTTCATCTCTTTGACGTTCAGCACTTTCTCACCTTTCACCCGCAGCCAGGTTTCTCCCTGCTGGCGGTTGAGGTGGTAGTCGCCGACGTCCACGCCAAAGCTGATGCAGCGGTCATCGGCGCCGCGCACCGGCATCGTCAATCCGTCATCAGCATTCACGATGCAGCTCTTCGCATTTTCATAAACGCGCAGTTTGGCCGCCCGATACTGCTGCAGGCCTAGCGGATAGCGGTCCATATGATCTTCGGTCACGTTGAGGATCGTCGCGGCAACCGCCCGCAGGCTGGAGGTGGTTTCCAGCTGGAAGCTGGAAAGTTCCAGAACATACAGTTCGCGTTCAGTATCCAGCAGCATCAGGGCCGGCAGGCCAATATTGCCGCCGACGCCGACGTTTACGCCGGCCGCTTTCGCCATTTCACCCACCAGGGTGGTGACGGTGCTTTTACCGTTTGAACCGGTAATCGCCACAATCGGCGCCTGCGCCTCGCGGCAGAACAGCTCGATGTCGCCAACGATTTCCACGCCGGCATCCGCCGCCGCGCTCAGAGAGGGGTGCGCCAGGGCGATACCCGGGCTTGCCACGATCAGATCGGCCGCCAGCAGCCAATCCTCGTTCAGGCCGCCAACGTAGCGCTCCACTTCTTCCGGCAGCTTATCCAGGCCTGAAGGCGCAGCGCGAGTATCCATGACGCGCGGCGTCACGCCGCGGGCCATGAAAAAGTCCACGCAAGACAGGCCGGTCATACCCAGCCCAATAATGACGACTTTCTTACCCTGATAATCTGCCATGATTAACGTACCTTCAGCGTCGCCAGGCCAATCAGCACCAGCATCAGCGAAATAATCCAGAAGCGCACGATCACGCGCGGTTCCGGCCAGCCTTTCAGTTCATAGTGGTGATGAATCGGCGCCATTCGGAAGATGCGCTGGCCGCGCAGCTTGAAGGAGCCGACCTGCAGAATGACCGACAGGGTCTCAACAACAAAAACGCCACCCATAATAACCAGCAGGAATTCCTGACGCAGCAGCACGGCAATGATGCCCAGCGCGCCGCCGAGGGCCAACGAACCCACGTCGCCCATAAAGACCTGAGCCGGATAGGTGTTAAACCACAGGAAGCCAAGGCCCGCGCCAACAATTGCCGTACAGACGATAACCAGTTCGCCGGCATGACGCAGATAGGGAATATGCAGGTAGTTGGCGAAGTTCATGTTGCCCGACGCCCACGCCACCAGCGCGAAACCGGCGGCAACAAATACGGTGGGCATAATCGCCAGACCGTCGAGGCCATCGGTGAGGTTAACCGCGTTGCCGGTACCGACAATCACAAAGTAGGCCAGCAGAATGTACAGCAGCCCCAGCTGCGGCATGATGTCTTTGAAGAACGGCACCACCAGCTGGGTGGCCGGCGTGTCTTTCCCGGCCATATACAGCGCAAAGGCAACCCCCAGCGCAATCACCGACATCCAGAAGTATTTCCAGCGGGCAATCAGGCCCTTGGTGTCTTTGCGTACCACCTTGCGATAGTCATCAACGAAGCCAATGATGCCGTAACCTATCAGCACCGTCAGAACGCACCAGACGTACGGGTTAGAGGGGTAAGCCCACAGCAGGACCGATACCACAATCGCGGTGAGGATCATGATCCCGCCCATGGTCGGCGTACCGCGTTTGCTGAAGTGAGATTGCGGACCGTCGTTGCGGACAACCTGGCCGAAAGCGAGTTTTTGCAGACGAGCGATCATACGCGGGCCCATCCACAAAGAGATGAACAGCGCGGTCAGCAGGCTGACGATGGCGCGAAACGTCAGGTAGGAAAAGACGTTAAAGCCTGAATAATATTTGACCAAATGTTCGGCCAGCCATACTAACATGTTCCATTCTCCTGTAATGCGCGTACTACCTCTTCCATGGCGGCACTACGTGAACCCTTCACTAAAATGGTCAGAATTTTATGCTCTGCGATAAGCTCGCGCAGACGAGTCACCAGCGCGGATTTCTCGCTAAAGTGCTCACCCACGCCGCTGGCGGAGCTGATATCAGCGCTCAGCGCGCCGACGCTCAGTACCCGATCGAGTCCTGCAATCTTCGCCGCTTCGCCAACCTGACGATGGCAGGCGGCGCTTTCCGCGCCGAGCTCGGCCATATCGCCGACCACCAGCACCCGGTAGCCCGGCATTTCAGCCAGTACCTGCACCGCGGCGGTCATTGACCCGACGTTGGCGTTATAGGAATCATCAAGCAGCAGCTGATTTTCCGTAAGCCGGATCGGGAACAGGCGCCCAGGCACCGCGGTAAGCTGAGCCAGCCCGGCTTTCACCGCGGCTAAATCAGCGCCGACCGCCATTGCCAGCGAGGCTGCGGCCAGCGCGTTGGCGATATTATGGCGGCCCGGCAGCGGCAGCAGAACATCCACGCTCCCCGTTGGGGTTTGCAGGGTAAATTCCGTACCGTGGCTGGTGACATGAATATTGGTCGCCGTAAAGTCGCTGTTCGCGGCGTTTGGCGAGAAGCGCCAAACCTTACGATCGCCAATGACGCTCTGCCAGTTCAGCCAGTCGTTATTGTCGGCGTTGAGAATGGCGATGCCGTTTGCCGGCAGGCCGGTAAAGATTTCGCCTTTCGCTTTCGCCACGCCCGCCAGCGAGCCGAAGCCCTCAAGATGCGCGGCGGCCAGGTTGTTCACCAGCGCGGCTTCCGGACGCGTCAGATTAACGGTCCAGGCAATTTCGCCCTGGTGGTTGGCGCCCAGCTCAATCACCGCATACCGGTGCTCATGAGTCAGGCGCAGCAGCGTCATCGGCACGCCAATATCGTTATTCAGGTTGCCGGCGGTATACAGCGTGGTGCCGCACTGTCCGAGGATCGCCGCGGTCATCTCTTTCACCGAGGTTTTTCCGGAGGAGCCGGTCAGCGCGACCACGTGCGCCGGTACCTGCTGGCGAACCCACGCGGCCAGCTCACCGAAAGCCAGGCGAGTATCTTTCACCACCACCTGGGGTAAATCGCACTCCAGCCTGCGGCTGACCAGCAGCGCGCCGGCGCCCGCCTGTTTTGCCTGCGCAGCAAAGTCGTGAGCGTCGAAGCGCTCGCCTTTGAGGGCTACAAACAGGCAGCCCACCGTTATTTTGCGGGTATCCGATGTGACCTCATCAATGGCCAGATCGCTACCGTGCAGTTCGCCGCTGGCGATGTCGGCAAGCTGAGTGAGCGTAAAGCGAATCATGCTACCGTCCCCAGTAAACGCGCGACGGTAACGCGATCGGAGTAGTCCAGGCGGCGGTTGCCGACAATCTGGTAATCCTCGTGGCCTTTACCCGCGACCAGCACCACGTCGCCCTCTTTCGCCTGCATAACGGCATTGGTCACCGCTTCCGCCCGACCTTCCATCACCTTCGCGTGCCCGGCATCAAGCATGCCGGCCAGGATATCGTTGATAATGGCGCGAGGCTCTTCGGTACGCGGGTTATCATCAGTGACAACGGCGATATCGGCGAACTCTTCGGCGATAGCGCCCATCAGCGGACGTTTGCCCTTATCGCGATCGCCGCCGCAGCCAAATACGCACCACAGCTTGCCGTTGCAGTGCAGACGCGCGGCCTGCAGCGCTTTTTCAAGCGCATCAGGCGTATGAGCGTAATCCACCACCACGGTCGCTTTGCCCGGCGCGCTAAAGACTTCCATGCGCCCGCAAACCGGCTGCAGACGAGAGGCCGTTTTCAGCAGCTCGGCCAGCGGATAGCCCAGCGCCAGCAGGGTAGCCAGCGCCAGCAGCAGGTTGCTGACGTTAAAGGCGCCCATCAAGCGACTTTCAACTTCGCCCTTGCCCCAGCTGGAGTCAAACTGAATGGTCGCCCCGCTGTCGTGATAGCTCACCGCGGTTGCCTTCAGCCAGCGGCCGTGGCAGTTCGGATTAATATGGTCTTCCATCGATACCGCAACCGCATCCGGCAGCTTCGCCAGCCAGCGGCGGCCCACTTCATCATCGGCGTTGACGATCGCCTGACCGCAGTGGTGGGTGGAGTAGAGCAGCCATTTTGCCGCTTCGTAATGCGCCATATCACCGTGATAGTCCAGGTGATCGCGGCTCAGGTTGGTAAAGACCGAGGCGGCAAACTGCAGCGCGGCTACGCGGTGCTGCACCAGGCCGTGAGAAGAAACTTCCATCGCCGCCAGGGTCGCGCCCTGCCCTGCCAGACCGGACAGCACGTGCTGGACGTCTACCGCAGAGCCGGTGGTGTTTTCCGTCGGGATAACCTTGTCCAGCAGGCCGTTGCCTACCGTACCCATGACCGCGCTGGTTTCGCCGAGCAGCTTGCCCCACTGCGCCAGTAGCTGAGTGGTGGTGGTTTTGCCGTTGGTCCCGGTCACGCCGATCAGGCGCAGCTGCTGAGAGGGCTGATGGTAAAAACGCCCGGCCAGCGCGGACAGGCGCTCGTTGAGCTGGCTAAGATAAATGACCGGCACGCCGTGCATTTCACGGATTTCACCGTCGCCAGCCTCATCTTTGGCCTCAGCTATAATGGCAGCAACACCTTGCGCTATCGCCTGCGGGATATAACGACGCCCGTCCGCCTGATGACCTAATACCGCGATAAAGAGATCCCCGGAAGCAGCCACCCGGCTGTCCAGCGTCATCTCTCGCAGAATTCGCTCCGGCGCATTTGGCACCCACGGAGCGAGAAGGTCGCGCAAATTACGATCTGCCACCTGTTCCCTCGCCTTGATTAATCACAAATTCACTTTTTTCGCCCGTTGCCAGCGCATCCGGTTCGATGTTCATGGTGCGCAGAACGCCGCCCATGATGGCACCGAAGACCGGCGCGGAAACGGCGCCGCCGTAGTATTTACCCGCCTGCGGGTCGTTGATCACCACCACCAGCGCGAAACGCGGGTGGCTGGCGGGCGCAACGCCTGCGGTGTAAGCAATATATTTATTGATGTAGCGGCCGTCCGGCCCCACTTTTTTCGCCGTACCGGTTTTGATCGCGATGCGATAGCCCTTAATCGCCGCCTTCACGCCGCCGCCACCCGGCAGCGCCACGCTTTCCATCATGTGCACCACGGTACGAACGAGAGGTTCCGGGAAGACTCGCTCGCCCGGAACCGGTGGATCAACTTTAGTAATCGACAGCGGGCGATAAACGCCGTAGCTGCCGATCGTTGCGTAGACTCGCGCTAA
>OLIJ01000063.1_pt1 | contig 95871 bp, 98 predicted proteins | sample 1609731 | NCBI WGS metagenome assembly OLIJ01 (sample SAMEA4350159, study PRJEB24818) | metagenome | biome: human; feature: gut; material: faeces | place: Denmark | collected 2013-09
CCATGATCAGGTTACCGTTCTGGCTCAGATCAACATGATTCTGCACCAAGATACGTGCCCCTGCCACGGCAATCAGACCAAATACCACAATCGAGGCGCCGCCAATCACGGGGGCCGGGATGGTGTGGATCAATGCGCCGAATTTTGGGGAAAAGCCGAGCAGCATCGCCATCACCGCCGCCGCCACGAAGACCAGCGTCGAATAGACTTTGGTCACTGCCATCACGCCGATGTTTTCCGCGTAGGTGGTCACGCCGCTGCCGCCGACCGAGCCGGAGAGCATGGTCGCCAGACCGTCTCCCACAAACGCCCGCCCCATATACGGATCCATATTGCGCCCGGTCATTCCCGCTACGGCTTTCAGGTGGCCCAGGTTTTCAGCCACCAGAATCACCGCGACAGGCGCGATGAGCATCATCGCCTGAGCGTTAAAGGTGGGTGAGGTCATCTGCGGCAGGCCGAACCAGGCGGCCTGGTGAATCAGTGTGAAATCAACCGGTTTGCCGAGGCCGAACACGTTCGCCAGCAGCGCGTAGACCAGACAGGCCGCAATCAGCCCGACCAGGATCAGCAGCCGCTGGATCATGCCGCGCGTAAAGACCGCCACCACGCCGATGCACAGCACCGTAATTACCGCCATCCAGCTTTCAAACGGCGAAGCGGAGACGCTCTTCACCGCAATCGGCGCGAGGTTCAGGCCTATCGCCATCACCACCGCCCCGGTGACGACGGGGGGCATCATCCGCTCGATCCAGCGTGTGCCGACTTTCATCACCACCAGACCGGTCAGGGTGTAGACCAGCCCACAGGCGATAATGCCGCCGAGGGCCACGCTCAGGTTGGGGTTAATACCCTGACCGTTAAACCCGGTCGCTGCAATGACCACCCCCACGAAGGCGGCGCTGGAGCCCAGATAGCTGGGCACACGCCCGCCGGTGACAAAAAAGAACAGCAGGGTACCCATACCCGACATCAAAATGGCGAGGTTAGGATCCAGCCCCATCAGCATGGGCATCAGCACCGTCGCACCAAACATCGCGACCGCATGCTGCACGCCCATCACCATGGTCTGCCCGAGCGGGAGCCTTTCATCCGGCGCGACCACGCCTGCTTCTGTGGAGGTCGATTTCAACTGCCAGTGGGGAAGTCCGAACATGATCTGTCTCCTGAATGCGGATTAACAGGCGGGTCGCATAAGTGCGTGATAGCCGCGGTCAAACCACACCAGCCCTTGCGGCGCCGGGTGGCGTACGATGGATACAATGTCGCAGAACAGAATGTCGTGAGTACCGACGCTGACCACCTGGCTGATACGGCAGTCGAACGAGGCCAGCGCGTCCTCCAGACGCGGGCAGCCCGTGTCGCCCGTTTGCCAGCGAGCGGCGGCAAAGCGTTCCGCCATCGGCGTTTTACCGCCAAACAGGTTGGATAATGGCTCCTGTCCGGCACTCAGTGTGTTAACGCACAGGGTGCGGTTTTCGCTAAACGTCGACCAGACGGACGCGCCACGGTTGAGGCAAACCAGCAGAGTGGGCGGGGAATCGGTTACGCTGCATACCGCGCTGGCGGTGAAGCCCGCTTTTCCCGCCGGGCCGTCGGTGGTGATGATATTGACCGCTGCGCCGACGCAGGCCATAGCGTCGCGAAAGGTTTGTTTATCCGGTGTCATCACATTCGCTCCTTACGCCAGCCCGCAGGCATCGTCAAAGGCCAGACGCGGCAGGCGTCCGTACTGTTTGGTCGTATCGCCATAGCCGATGTTAATCAGCAGATTGCTTTTGAGCAGCGTGCCCGTGAAATAGGCCGCGTCCACTTTTTCCCGGTCAAAACCCGACATCGGCCCGGTGTCCAGCCCGAGCGCGCGACAGGCGAAAATCAGGTACGCGGCCTGCATCGAACTGTTGCGAAAGGCGGTCTCTTCCGCCAGCGCGGGGCTTGCGGTAAACCAGCTTCTGGCATCGCCGTGCGGGAACAGTTCAGGCAGGCGCTCATAAAACTCGCTGTCCCAGGCGACAATCGCCGTGACCGGGGCCGTGAGCGTTTTCTCCAGGTTGCCGCTGGTGAGCGCCGGGCGCAGCTTCTCTTTTCCTTCCGGGCTTCGCACAAACACAATGCGCGCCGGGGAGCAGTTGGCGGACGTCGGCCCCCATTTCATCAGGTCATAAATCTCGCGCAGCGTCTCGTCACTGACCGGTATATCCAGCCAGCCGTTATGGGTACGTGCGCCGGTAAACAGCGTTTCCAGCGCGGCGGGCGTGATGGCTTCGCTCATTCAAGCTCCTTACAAAGCGGGTTCTGGGCTGTGCAGCAGGCTGGCAAGCCCGTTCAGCAGCAGAGTGTTAAAGATGTCCGGCGCGGTCACATTGCAGGCATGCCCGCCCTGGCGCATGACCGTTTTGCGGGCGTGCGGGAGGGCGGCGTGCAGTTCAGCGGAGCAGACGGACGGCACCAGCAGATCGTCGGTGGAGCAGATAATCTGTACGGGGCAGCGAACGCGTGCAGCGTGGCGGCTGAAATCGGCCTGTTTCAGGGCATGCAGCCTGCGCAGCAGATTGGCTTTGCCCTGAAAATGGGCCAGCGCCAGCGCGTCCTCGGCCTCCAGCCGCGGGGCGCGGGCGGCCATCCAGTCTGCCGGGTAGAGGAACAACGGCTGTGCCTCTACCCACGCCTGCGCCCCGCCCGCATGCAGCAGACGTTCGCGAACGTCAAAACAGCGGCGGGTATGGGCATTGAGGGTCAGCCAGCCGTTGACGCAGACCAGCGCGGTGAGGGCGTCGGGCTTATCGATGGCCAGCCGCAGGCCGACCAGCGCCCCCAGCGCGTGGCCGACCACGCAGTAACGGGCGATCCCGGCCCCGGCTAACGCCAGCGCAAGCTCGTCGGCCATGTGTGCGAGGGTGTAGTTTTCCGGCAGGGTATCCGGGTTGTTCCCCGTGCCCCGCTGGTCGTAGCACACCACCTGATACTCCTGCCCCAGCACGGCGAGCTGGGGCAGCCAGTAGCTGCCGCTGCCGCCGAGCCCGGCAATCAGTACCACCACGGGCGCGCCCGCAAAGGGGGGCGGTGAAATGGACAGTTTCATGGCCGCCTCACTTCGCGATGTGCGCAACGGTGGCAATTTCAACCAGCGCTTCGGGCTTTACCAGCCCGCACTGGATGCAAAACCGCGCCGGTTTATCGCCGGGGAAAAACTCCGCGTAGATTTCGTTAATCGCGGCGTAGTTTTTCCAGTCGGTGATAAAGATGCTGTTGAAGGTCACGTCCTCCATCGTCCCACCCGCCGTTTCGATCACGGTTTTGATCGTCTCCAGCACGTGGCGGGTTTGCGCCTTTGGGTCATCGATAAATACCACGTTGTTGTCTTTATCAAACGGCAGCGTGCCCGAGACATACACCACGCCGTCGGCGAGGGTGCCGGGGACAAACGGGGCAATCGGGGTGCTGGTGCCCGGCGGAATAATCACGGATTTCGGCATAGCGGTTCTCCTCAGGCGATGCGGGCGAGCGGGGGATCCAGCGCGTCGCAGAAATCATTGACGTTACTGACCCAGCCAAAAAAGGTTTCGATATTGAACAGGGCGGCTTTCTGGGCAAAATCCGGCCCGGCCTGATGGGTGGCATCCTCCAGTACCACCCCAAAATACTCGAGGAAAAAGCCGTCGCGCAGGGTCGACTCCACGCACACGTTGGTGGCGATGCCGGTGAACACCAGATGACGAATGCCCCGGCTGCGCAGCAGGCTGTCGAGCGGGGTATTGAAAAAGCCGCTGTAGCGCGGTTTCGGCAGCACGATATCGCCGGCCTCCGGTACCAGCTCATCCACCAGCTGATAATCCCAGCCGCCTTTCGCCAGCAGCGTGCCCTGGAGTTCGGGCCGTTGGCGCATGGTTTTCAGGGCGTTGGATTTGTGAAAGTTGGGTGAGCCGGGACCGCCAGCCTCGACGTACTGGTCGTCCCAGCCGTTCTGGAACCAGACGATCAGCATGCCCGCAGCACGCGCGGCGCTCACGGCGGTTTTGATGTTCTCAATCACCGGCTGCGTGGTGGAGACGTCAAACCCGGCCAGATCCAGATACCCGCCTTTACTGGCATAGGCGTTTTGCATATCCACCACGATCAGCGCGCTGCGCTGCGCGTCAAAGGTAATGGTTTCCGGGCGAGCGTTGAGGGTCGTCATTACGCCACCTCCTTCGTCACGGCAGGGATGTGGGCGCGGCACTGCATCAGCGGCTGAATGCGCTCGCCGAAAGTTTCCACGCCGGTGAGAAAATCATCGAAGGTCAGCAGCACGCCTTCGGCGCCGGGCACGGCAGCCACTTCGTCGAGCATTCTGGCGACGCTGGCATACGAGCCAACCAGGGTGCCCATGTTGATATTGACGGCAGACGTCGGGTCGGCCATCTGGCGAACGTTGGTGTCCGCGCCGGAGCGGGTATCCTTCTGGCTCTGCTCGGTAAGCCAGCTCAGCGCTTCGTCATCCGCGCCGTCCTTGTATCGTTCCCATTTGGCGCGCGCGGCGTCATCGGTTTCGTCGGCAATCACCATAAACAGCACGTAGGAACCCACGTCGCGCCCGGTTTTGTCGGCCGCCGCTTTCATGCGTGCCGCGGTGGGCGCGAAGGCGGCAGGGGTGTTAACGCCTTTGCCGAAGCAGAAGTTAAAGTCGGCGTATTTCGCCGAGAATTCCATTCCCGCGTCGCTCTGCCCGGCGCAGATAACCTTCATCGGCACCGACGGCTGTGGGCTGACGCGGCAGTCGTTCATGGTGAAGAAGTCGCCTTTGAAATCGCTTTTGCCGGTGCCCCACAGATCGCGCAGCACCTGCACATATTCGGTCAGGTAGTCGTAGCGACGGGAGAAGTAATCGTCCCCCGGCCAGATCCCCATCTGCTCGTACTCCGGCTTTTGCCAACCGGTGACCAGGTTAACGCCAAAGCGCCCCCCGGAGATGGAGTCGATGGTGGAGGCCATCCGTGCCACGATTGCCGGGGGAAGGGTAAGGGTGGCGGCGGTGGCGTAAATCTGGATGCGCGAGGTTACCGCCGCCAGGCCCGCCATCAGGGTGAAGGACTCCAGGTTGTGGTCCCAGAATTCGGTCTTACCGCCGAAACCGCGCAGCTTGATCATCGAGAGCGCAAAGTCGAAGTGGTAGTGCTCCGCTTTCTGCACGATGGCTTTATTCAGCTCAAAGGTCGGCATGTATTGCGGGGCAGTGGTTGAGATAAGCCAGCCGTTGTTGCCGATCGGTACAAATACGCCAATTTTCATCACGAACCTCTCTTCATTACGTCGCAGGTGTCACGATGTTTTTGCAAAGGCAGTGCCAGTTTTGAAAATCACTTTGTTATTAATGTGTTAAATGATGCTTGTTAAAATTAACAGCGAAAATGTGGACTGGATGGTCAAAATCATTGCACAGAAAACAGGCACTCATGCGCGCTGAGGGTGCAGAAGGTCGTGGCGAGACGGGGGTTTTGCTATGCTGAGCGCAGGACAGAAAATGGAGAGCGAAAATGACACAAGGCGCAGTGAAAACACCCGGTAAACGTTCGCAGGCGGTGAGCGCCAAGAAACAGGCGATCCTCAGCGCTGCGCTGGAGACATTTTCGCAGTTTGGTATTCACGGCACGCGCCTTGAGCAGGTGGCCGAGCAGGCCGGGGTGTCCAAAACCAATCTGCTCTACTACTACCCGTCAAAAGAGGCGCTCTATATCGCGGTGATGCAGCAGATCCTCGATATCTGGCTGGCACCTCTCAAGGCGTTTCGCGAAGAGCTGGCCCCGCTGGTGGCGATAGAGGAGTACATACGCCTGAAGCTGGAGGTATCGCGTGATTACCCGCAGGCATCAAGGCTGTTCTGCCTGGAGATGTTGCAGGGCGCGCCGCTGTTGCAGGCGGAGCTGACCGGCGATTTAAAGCAGCTGGTGGACGATAAATCAGCCATTATTGCCGGATGGGTCGCCAGCGGAAAACTGGCGCCCGTCGATCCGCATCATCTGATCTTCATGATTTGGGCCTCAACCCAGCACTACGCTGACTTCGCGGCCCAGGTCGAGGCGGTGACCGGTAAAACGCTCCAGGACGAGGCGTTTTTCCAGAGCACCCTGGAAAACGTACAGCGGATGATTATCGAAGGGATCCGCGTGCGCTAGTTTCCCGGCGGAAGAGGACAGCTTAAGTCGCCCTCTTCACACTGCATCAGCGTGGCCAGAAACGCTTCGCGCTCCGCGGTTTTCTCCGCCAGACACTGGTTCACAATCATTGGCTGAACGCTCCCGCCTTCCGTACCCGAACCGATAAACGCACAGTCCGCGTCGCGCAGGCTAATCCACGCCTGCTGCGCCTTTTTCAGGAGATCGCGCTGAGGCGCTGCCGCACGTTTGATGGCGGCCTGATACGTCTCGTTGAGCTTTTTATCGGCGGCCTGGTACTGCTGCGCGCTACAGGTGTTCAGTTCAAGCTGGGTGGTCGCGTTATCGCACTCGTCGGCCAGCGCGCTGGCGCTCATGAGCAGGGCTGCACCTGCGAGAAATACTCTTTTCATCATCCCCTCCATGTAAAAAAGCCGGATACGCTGTGCTTATCCGGCCTGGGCTATTTTGTAGCCCCGGTAAGCGTAGCGTCACCGGGGAGAGTTTACACGATTAACCGATTGTCATCAGGCTGGCGTTACCGCCCGCCGCCGCGGTGTTAACGCTGAGCGAGCGCTCAACGTACAGGCGCTCCAGCAGCAGGTTGGTCTCCCCGCGGGCGAAGCCCTGCACCGAGACAATCGCGCCGCTGCGGGCCGCCACCTGCTCGCACAGTTCGCGTAGCTGGTCGGAATCACCGTGGTAGATCACCGCGTCAAACGGCTGGGTCAGCAGGGCATCGGCCTTCGCAAAGCGAATGCGGGCCGAGACCGCTTTTGGCAACTGTTTGGCGAGGTCGCGATGCAGGGCATCTTCCGGCCACAGCACCTCACAGCCCGTTGCCGTTGCGGCTGCCAGCTGCACCAGCGCATCCTCCTCGTTATCCGCCACGCACAGCACACGCTCGCGCGGCATCAGCGTCCAGGTGTTGCGCTCACCGGTTGGACCCGGCAGCAGACGCTGTGTTCCCGCCTGCGCCAGCTCGCCGTACTGCTGTGCAATCGCATGCAGCTCGGGACGATTTTCAGCCCACTTAATCAGCGCGTCCAGCGGCTGGGTCAGCACGGCTTTCACCTGCGCATCCACCGGATATTCCGCGTCCTGACGCGCCAGCGTTACGCCCAGCGCATTTTCCGGACGGTTCGCCAGCAGGCGGTACAGATAGAGCGGACCGCCCGCTTTCGGGCCGGTGCCGGAGAGACCTTCACCGCCGAACGGCTGCACGCCCACGACCGCGCCAACCATGTTGCGGTTGACGTACAGGTTGCCGACTTTAGCATTGCCGGTCACCTGGGCAATGGTTTCGTCGATACGGGTATGCACGCCAAGCGTCAGGCCGTAACCCGAGGCGTTGATCTGATCGATCAGCTCGTTGAGGTTGTTACGGTTGTAGCGCACCACGTGCAGTACCGGACCGAAGACCTCTTTTTTCAGCTCGTCGAAGCTTGCCAGCTCAATCAGCGTTGGCGGCACGAAGGTGCCGGTCTGCCACTCGCGGGCATCTTCGCTGTTCTCGCGCACCGCCTGGAACACCGGACGGCCTTTGGCACGCATGGTCTGAATGTGATTTTCAATGTTGGCTTTGGCTTCCGCGTCGATCACCGGCCCGATGTCGGTGGTGAGACGGCCCGGGTTGCCCATGCGGCATTCCGCCATCGCACCGCGCAGCATCTTCAGCGTGTGGTCAGCCACGTCATCCTGTAAGCACAGTACGCGCAGAGCGGAACAGCGTTGGCCCGCGCTGTCGAAGGCAGAGGCCAGCACGTCAACGACGACCTGCTCGGTGAGCGCGGAGGAGTCCACGATCATGGCGTTCATGCCGCCGGTTTCAGCGATCAGCGGGGTAGGACGGCCCTGCGCATCCAGACGGGTGGCGATGTTGCGTTGCAGCAGGGAGGCCACTTCGGTCGAACCGGTAAACATCACGCCGCGCACGCGGTTATCGGAGGTCAGTTTGGCCCCGACCGTTTCACCGCGCCCTGGCAGGAGCTGCACCACGCCCGCCGGTACGCCCGCTTCCAGCAGAATGTTAATGCCCTGGGCGGCAATCAGCGGGGTCTGCTCTGCCGGTTTTGCCAGCACGCTGTTGCCTGCGGCCAGCGCCGCGGCAATCTGGCCGGTGAAGATCGCCAGCGGGAAGTTCCACGGGCTGATACATACCACCGGGCCGAGCGGACGGTGGGTTTCGTTGTCGAAATCATCGCGCACCTGACCGGCGTAGTAGTGCAGGAAGTCGACCGCCTCGCGCACTTCGGCGATGGCGTTGCTGAAGGTTTTACCCGCTTCACGCACCAGAATGCCGATCAGCTGCTGCATCTGATCTTCCATCAGCACCGCCGCGCGTTCCAGAATGGCGGCACGCTCCTGCGGCGGGGTAGCAAACCAGATTGGCGCGTTGTTCACCGCGCTCTCCAGGGCCTGCTCCACTTCCGCTTCCGTGGCCTCGCGCACGTAGCCGACGATGTCCTTCGGCTCTGCCGGGTTGATCACCGGCTGCATTTCACCGTCCTCAACGGACTGCTCAAGGATCGGCCTGGCCTGCCACTTCTGCAATGCGCTGTTAAGCAGGGCGGAAGAGAGCGACGCCAGACGGTGTTCGTTCGCCAGATCCAGACCCGCCGAGTTGACGCGGCCTGCACCATACAGCTCGCGCGGCAGGGCAATCTTCGGATGCGGCAGACCAATCTGGCCTTCCTGCGCCGCCATCTTCTCAACGGCCTGTACCGGATCGGCCACCAGTTCGTCCAGCGGCAGGGTGGTATCGGCGATGCGGTTAACGAAGGAGGTGTTCGCCCCGTTCTCCAGCAGACGACGCACCAGGTAGGCCAGCAGGGTCTCGTGGGTACCTACCGGGGCATAGATTCGGCACGGACGGTTCAGCTTGCCGTCGGCCACTTTACCGGTCACTTGCTCGTACAGCGGTTCACCCATGCCGTGCAGGCACTGGAACTCGTACTGGCCCGGATAGTAGTTCTGACCCGCGAGGCTGTAGATCGCCGCCAGGGTGTGGGCGTTGTGGGTGGCGAACTGCGGATAAATCAGGTTCGGCACGCCGAGCAGTTTTTTCGCGCAGGCGAGGTAAGAGACGTCGGTATAGACCTTGCGGGTATAGACCGGATAACCTTCCAGACCTTCCATCTGGGCGCGTTTGATTTCGCTGTCCCAGTAGGCGCCCTTCACCAGACGGATCATCAGGCGGCGACGGCTGCGGCTGGCCAGGTCAATCAGGTAGTCAATGACGAACGGACAGCGTTTCTGGTAGGCCTGGATAACGAAACCAATCCCGTTCCAGCCCGCCAGCTCCGGCTCGAAGCACAGTTTTTCCAGCAGGTCGAGGGAGATCTCCAGACGGTCCGCCTCTTCGGCGTCGATGTTGATGCCGATGTCATACTGGCGCGCCAGCAGGGTCAGGGACTTCAGGCGCGGGTAGAGTTCTTCCATCACCCGGTCGTACTGCGCACGGCTGTAGCGCGGGTGCAGGGCGGAAAGCTTGATAGAGATGCCCGGACCTTCATAAATACCGCGACCGTTGGACGCTTTACCGATGGCGTGGATCGCCTGCTGGTAAGAGACCATGTAGGCCTGCGCGTCGGCGGCGGTCAGCGCCGCTTCACCCAGCATGTCGTAGGAGTAGCGGAAGCCTTTGTCTTCCAGCTTGCGGGCGTTCGCCAGCGCTTCGGCAATGGTTTCCCCGGTGACGAACTGCTCGCCCATCAGGCGCATCGCCATGTCCACGCCCTTGCGGATCAGCGGCTCGCCGCTCTTGCCGATGATGCGGTTCAGAGAGCGCGACAGGTTGGCTTCGTTATGGGTGGAGACCAGCTTGCCGGTAAACAGCAGGCCCCAGGTGGCGGCGTTAACGAACAGGGACGGACTGCGGCCAATGTGGGAGTGCCAGTTGCCGTTACTGATTTTGTCGCGGATCAGGGCATCGCGGGTGGCTTTATCCGGAATACGCAGCAGCGCTTCCGCCAGACACATCAGCGCCACGCCTTCCTGCGAGGAGAGGGAGAACTCCTGCAACAGACCCTGCACCATACCGGCGCGTCCGCTGGCGGTTTTCTGGTTACGCAGCTTGTCGGCGAGCTGATACGCGAGGCTGTGCGCCTGAGCGGCAACGGCTTCCGGCAGGCGCGCCTGCTCCAGCAGCATCGGCACGGCGTCGGTTTCGGCACGGCGGTAGGCGCCGGTAATGGCGGCGGGGCTGCCGGACTGCGGCAGGATCTGCTCGGCAAATTCCAGGACCGGCTGGTGGTTCTCTTCAACGGCCGCCGCGGCCTCTTCGCTTTCTTTCGCTGCCCCCGCCAGCAGGGCAGGCAGCTCCGGCAGACCTTCTTCACTCTCCAGTCTTTCCAGATAGTTAAAAATCGCCTGCTTGATTAACCAGTGCGGTGTGCGGTCGATGCGGGTCGCAGCGGTTTTAATCCGTTCGCGGGTAGCGTCATCCAGCTTAACCCCCATGGTGGTCATCCCCATGCCAAAACTCCTGTTGTTCTGTAATAGCGTTCTGTTGATAGCGTGAAATATCCACCATGTTGCAACTTTGTGCAACCGTGTTAAATGTGACCTGGTCTGCAAGCTGGAAAATGAATGGATTGTTAACGATTAGTTAGCTGTGAAAAAGAACGTGCGGCGGTTTCTGAGCCCAGTTTTTATGCGGTGCTTAACACTTTTTAAAGGTGCAACCCGTAAAAGCGTGAGCGAGTGCAACCTATAGGAAAGACGTATAAAACCAGGGATGAAATTCATGTAAATGCAGTGTTAAATCGTTTGTCAGTGGGATGCGTATACGGCAGGATAGCGCGCCCAACGGAAACACATACACACATCACTACGTTCCGGTGATGACATAACAAGGCAACCCGGACGGTTGTCGCTCGACATTTTGGAGAATTTGAATGGCTATTAGCACACCGATGCTGGTGACATTTCTCGTTTATATTTTTGGCATGATCCTGATAGGGTTTTTGGCATGGCGTTCCACTAAAAACTTTGACGACTACATCCTCGGCGGGCGCAGCTTAGGCCCGATGGTCACCGCACTCTCTGCGGGCGCTTCCGACATGAGCGGCTGGCTGCTGATGGGGCTGCCGGGCGCGATTTTCATCTCCGGTATCTCCGAAAGCTGGATCGCCATCGGCCTGACCGTCGGCGCGTGGATCAACTGGAAGCTGGTGGCAGGCCGTCTGCGCGTGCACACCGAAGCCAACAACAACGCCCTGACGCTGCCGGACTACTTCACCGGACGCTTTGAAGATAACAGCCGTATCCTGCGCATTATCTCCGCGGTGGTGATCCTGCTGTTCTTCACCATCTACTGTGCCTCCGGCATCGTGGCGGGCGCGCGCCTGTTCGAAAGCACCTTCGGCATGAGCTATGAAACCGCCCTGTGGGCCGGCGCCGCAGCAACCATCCTCTATACCTTCGTGGGCGGATTCCTGGCGGTAAGCTGGACCGATACCGTGCAGGCGAGCCTGATGATCTTCGCCCTGATCCTGACTCCGGTGATTGTCATTTTCACCGTCGGCGGCTTTGGCGAATCGCTGGAAGTGATCAAGCAGAAGAGCATCGAAAACGTCGATATGCTGAAAGGGTTGAACTTCGTCGCCATCGTCTCTCTGATGGGCTGGGGCCTGGGCTACTTCGGCCAGCCGCACATTCTGGCGCGCTTCATGGCGGCGGATTCTCACCACACCATCGTTCACGCGCGTCGCATCAGCATGACGTGGATGATCCTGTGTCTGGCGGGGGCGTGTGCGGTCGGCTTCTTCGGTATCGCGTACTTCAACAACAACCCGGCGCAGGCGGGCGCGGTGAACCAGAACGCCGAGCGCGTGTTCATCGAGCTGGCGCAGATCCTGTTCAACCCGTGGATTGCCGGTATTCTGCTCTCCGCGATCCTCGCGGCGGTGATGTCCACCCTGAGCTGTCAGCTGCTGGTGTGCTCCAGCGCCATCACCGAAGACCTCTACAAAGCGTTCCTGCGTAAGGGCGCGAGCCAGAAAGAGCTGGTGTGGGTAGGGCGCTTTATGGTGCTGGTGGTTGCGCTGGTGGCGATTGCGCTGGCGGCAAACCCGGAAAACCGCGTCCTGGGGCTGGTGAGCTACGCCTGGGCGGGCTTCGGTGCGGCATTTGGTCCGGTGGTGCTGTTCTCTGTACTGTGGTCACGCATGACCCGCAACGGCGCGCTGGCGGGGATGATTATCGGTGCGGTAACCGTTATCGTCTGGAAACAGTTCGCGTGGCTGGGCCTGTACGAAATCATTCCGGGCTTCATCTTCGGCAGCCTCGGTATCGTGGTGTTTAGCCTGCTGGGTAAAGCGCCGTCTGCGTCTATGCAGAAACGCTTTGCGGAGGCGGACGCGCACTATCACTCAGCGCCGCCGTCTAAGCTCCAGGCTGAGTAATTTTCCCCTCACCCTAACCCTCTCCCCGGTGGGGAGAGGGGATAGTCCTTTCACCTATGTGAGTCTTCATCAATGAGAATTAAAACAGGGTTAATGGTGGCAGCATTCGTGATGCTGTCGGGCTGTAGCGCACCCGCACAGCACGCGGCGGTGGAAACCTGCAAAGCAGAAAATCAGATGCAGCAGACCACGCTTTATTTCGGCTTAAACCGTCCTGCCGGGGCGCAAATCACAGGCAACGAATGGCAGCAGTTTGTCGACCAGGACGTGACGCCACGCTTTCGCGATGGTTTAACGGTATTTGATGCGCGCGGTCAGTGGCTGGGGAATGATGGAAAAGTGGCGCGCGAGCCGAGCAAGGCATTGATGCTGATCCACGCTAAAGACGCGCAGAGTGAGAAGAATATCGAAGCGTTGCGCGGGATCTATAAGTCACGCTTCGCGCAGGAGTCGGTGATGCGGGTCGACCAGCCGGTGTGCGTGCAGTTTTAATGAAAAACGGCGGGAAACCCGCCGTTGTTGTATCGTAGGCCCGTGCAAGCGAAGCGCCGCCGGGCACAAAACTTACAGCACCAACCCCGCAAAGCTTGCCGACAGCAGGCTTACCAGCGTTGCCCCGTATACAAGGCGTAAACCAAACCGCGACACCACGTTACCCTGTTGCTCATTCAGACCTTTTATTGCCCCCGCCACAATGCCGATGGAAGCGAAGTTAGCGAACGATACCAGGAACACGGACAAAATCCCCAGCCCGCGCGGTGACATTTGATGGGCTATTTTTTGCAGCTCGATCATCGCCACAAATTCATTCGCCACCAGTTTAGTTGCCATAATGCTCCCCGCGCTTAAGGCATCGCTCAGCGGAATACCAATAAGCCACGCCAGCGGATAAAACACATAACCCAGAATCTGCTGGAAGCTCATGCCAAATATGCCGGAGAAGAGGGCGTTAATGGCGCTAATAAGGGCGATAAAGCCAATCAGCATCGCCAGAATAATCATCGCCACCTTAAAACCGGCCAGAATATACTCGCCCAGCATTTCAAAGAAGCTCTGGGATTCGTGCAGTTTTTCCAGCCTGATATCCGGCTCCGCTTCCGGGCGGGCCGGGTTAATGACCGAAAGAATAATAAAGGTGCTGAACATGTTCAGGATCAGCGCCGCGACGACAAACCTGGCGTCGAGCATAGTCATATAGGCCCCGACAATCGACAGCGAAACCGTCGACATGGCCGTGGCAGCCATCGTAAACAGACGACGCGAGGAGAGATCGCCCAGCACGCCTTTGTAGGCAATGAAGTTTTCCGACTGACCGAGGATCAGCGAACTCACCGCGTTAAAGGATTCCAGCTTGCCCATGCCGTTCAGTTTTGACAGCAGCGTCCCGATCACCCGAATAAAGATCGGCAGAATACGCCAGTGCTGAAGAATACCAATCAGCGCCGAGATAAAAATAATGGGGCAGAGCACGCCAAGGAAAATGAACGCCAGCCCTTTTTCACCCATCCCGCCAAAGACAAAATTCGTCCCTTCGGCAGCGAATTTAAGCAGCGACTCAAAGAAACCGGAAACGTATTTAATAATAAACAGGCCGCTTTCTGCGTGGAGGAAAAAGAACGCCAGCGCGATTTCGATCACGATCAGCTGTAAAACGAAACGAATACGAATTTTTCGGCGGTCGAAACTCACCAGCCAGGCGAGCGCAAGAATAATCACCAGCGCCAGCAGGAAATGGACAATTTTAAACATGGCTTATTTTCAGTTGGTTTTCGAGGCGGACATTTAGCCACAGCCCCGGTTAACCGTAAATGGGCATTTTCGTTATACCTTATAAACGTAACGGTTACTCAGGCAATTATTACTCCGCAATGCGTTTACATCTGGTCATCAAAACTCAACACATTTCGCTTGTTTTTCTTGTTGCCGTAATGATAATCACTATCACAAGAATTTACTTTTCTTTGCATCAGTTGACCGCGATAAACATTTAAGGTGTCGGCATGTTTGTTCCTTTTCTCATTATGTTACGTGAAGGCCTTGAAGCGGCCCTGATTGTTAGCCTTATCGCCAGTTATCTGAAGCGTACCCAGCGCGGACGCTGGATTGGCGTCATGTGGGTTGGGGTTTTCCTTGCTGCGGCGCTCTGCCTGGGCCTCGGTATCCTCATCAACGAAACCACCGGGGAGTTCCCGCAGAAAGAGCAGGAGCTGTTTGAAGGGATCGTCGCCGTGATTGCGGTGGTGATCCTCACCTGGATGGTGTTCTGGATGCGCAAGGTCTCCCGTAACGTGAAGGTACAGCTTGAGCAGGCGGTGGATAACGCCCTGCAAAAAGGCAACCACCACGGCTGGGCGCTGATCATGATGGTCTTTTTCGCCGTGGCGCGTGAAGGCCTGGAGTCTGTGTTCTTCCTGCTCGCGGCTTTTCAGCAGGACGTGGGCATCTGGCCGCCGCTGGGCGCGGTGCTCGGGCTGGCCACGGCGGTTGTGCTTGGCTTCCTGCTCTACTGGGGCGGCATTCGTCTTAACCTGGGCGCGTTCTTCAAGTGGACCAGCCTGTTTATTCTGCTGGTGGCCGCAGGGCTGGCGGCAGGGGCGATCCGCGCCTTCCACGAAGCGGGTCTGTGGAACCACTTCCAGGACGTGGCGTTCGATCTCAGCAACGTCCTGTCGACCCATTCACTGACCGGTACCCTGCTCGAAGGGATCTTCGGCTACCAGGAAACGCCGAGCGTCAGCGAAGTGGCGATGTACTTTATCTATCTGGTTCCGGCGCTGATCCTGTTCGCTATGCCGCCGCGTACCGGCTCGCAGACGTCGCGCGTAGCGCCGTAAGTGCTGTTTTAGTTACAACATACTTTTAAAGGGAAGAGTCATGGCCATTCAGTTCCGTCGTAGTGCGTTATGCGCAGGCATTGCCGCGCTGTTCGTGTCTGCCTTCACCGCTCAGGCGGCAGATATTCCGCAGGTAAAAGTCACCGTCAACGATAAACAGTGCGAGCCGATGACCATCACGGTTAACAGCGGTAAAACGCAGTTTATTATTCAGAACCACAGCCAGAAGGCGCTGGAGTGGGAAATTCTGAAAGGCGTGATGGTGGTGGAAGAGCGCGAGAATATCGCGCCGGGCTTCAGCCAGAAGATGACCGCAAATCTTCAGCCCGGGGAATATGACATGACCTGCGGCCTGCTGACTAACCCGAAAGGTAAGCTGATCGTCAAAGGCGCAGCGACGGCGGACGCGGCCAAAGGCACGGCGCTGCTGAGCCTCGGCGACGCCATTACCGCCTATAAAGCCTACGTCACCAAAGAGACAGCGGACCTGGTGGCAGGCACCAAAGCCTTTACCGACGCGGTGAAAGCGGGCGACATCGAAAAAGCGAAATCCCAGTATGCGCCTACCCGTCAGCACTACGAGCGCATTGAGCCGATTGCCGAACTGTTCTCTGACCTCGATGGCAGCATTGACGCCCGTGAAGACGACTACGAGCAGAAGGCCACCGATCCGAAATTCACCGGCTTCCACCGTCTGGAAAAAGCCCTGTTTGGCGATAACTCCACCAGTGGGATGGAGAAATACGCCGAGCAGCTCAACAGCGACGTGCTGGAGCTGCAAAAACGCATCAGCGAGCTGGCATTCCCACCGTCGAAAGTGGTGGGTGGCGCAGCGGGCCTGATTGAAGAAGTGGCCGCCAGCAAAATCAGCGGTGAAGAAGATCGTTACAGCCACACCGACCTGTGGGACTTCCAGGCGAACGTCGACGGCGCACAGAAAATTGTCGAGCTGCTGCGGCCTCAGCTGCAAAAAGAGAACGGCGAGCTGCTGGCGAAAGTGGATGCCAACTTTAAGAAAGTTGACGCTATCCTGGCGAAATACCGCACCAAAGACGGGTTCGAAACCTACGACAAGCTGACCGATGCTGACCGTAACGCGCTGAAAGGCCCGATAACCACCCTGGCGGAAGATCTCTCCCTGCTGCGTGGCGTACTGGGTCTGGATTAAGCGATGAACAAGCATGACGAATACGACGTGGCGGAACCTTCCCGACGTCGGTTGTTAAAAGGGGTAGGGGCGCTGGGCGGCGCGTTTGCCCTGGCGGGAGGCTGTCCGGTGGCGCATGCGGCAAAACCGCAAAGCGCCCCTGGCACTCTCTCCCCGGATGCGCGTATGGAAACGCAGCCGTTTTATGGTGAGCACCAGGCGGGGATCCTGACGCCACAGCAGGCCTCGATGATGCTGGTGGCTTTCGATTCGCTGGCGAGTGATAAAGCCGACCTTGAGCGTCTGTTCAGGCTGTTGACCACGCGTATTGCCTTCCTCACCGCCGGCGGTCCCGCACCGGAAACACCGAATCCGCGCCTGCCGCCGATGGATTCCGGCATCCTCGGCGCGTTTATCGCTCCCGATAATCTGACCATCACCGTGTCGGTGGGGGAATCGCTGTTTGATGATCGCTACGGACTGGCGAAGCAGAAGCCGAAAGCGCTGCAAAAAATGACGCGATTCCCGAATGATTCTCTCGACGCGGCGCTGTGCCACGGCGATCTGCTGTTGCAGATCTGCGCTAATACCCAGGATACGGTGATCCATGCCCTGCGCGATATTATCAAGCACACCCCGGATCTGCTGAGCGTGCGCTGGAAGCGGGAAGGTTTTATCTCTGACCACGCCGCGCGCAGTAAAGGGAAAGAGACGCCGGTCAACCTGCTGGGCTTCAAAGACGGCACCGCCAACCCGGACAGCAGCAATACCGCGTTGATGAAGAACGTGGTATGGGTGACGGCGGATCAGGGCGAACCGGCCTGGGCGGTCGGAGGCACCTATCAGGCGGTGCGTATCATTCAGTTCCACGTGGAGTTCTGGGATCGCACGCCGCTGAAAGAGCAGCAAACTATCTTCGGTCGCGATAAGCAAACCGGCGCACCGCTCGGCATGAAGCACGAGCACGATGAACCCAACTACGCCCGCGATCCGAACGGGGACGTCATCGCGCTGGACAGCCATATTCGCCTCGCCAATCCTCGCACCAAAGAGACGCAATCCAGCCTGATGATGCGCAGGGGCTACAGCTACTCGCTGGGGGTGACCAACTCCGGTCAGCTTGATATGGGACTGCTGTTTGTCTGCTATCAGCACGATCTGGAGAAGGGATTCCTCACCGTGCAGAAGCGGCTCAACGGCGAAGCGCTGGAGGAATATATTAAGCCCATCGGCGGCGGCTATTTCTTTGCCCTGCCCGGCGCGCGTGACGCGAACGCCTGGCTCGCTCAGGGTCTGATAGAAGCCTGATAATCGTCCCTGCGACAGTTCGCGGGGACATTATTTTTTCGAAGGACTATCTTATTGTTATATTTCTGTAATATTTCTATATAAGACTGATTTTCCATGTAGGGGCAGTCCTAAAAGTTGCATTCAGGTAAAATAAATGTTGCATTTATGATAATTCCTGATGTACTTAAGAGAAGACAGCGGTAGTTCCCGGCAGTGATGCTAACTCACTATGGAGATCGCGAATGGTTGCGTCCTGTACTGGACAAGGTAAACACATCAACCGCAGTACCCGGCGCGGAGGCTCAGACTCCGGCAGCGATTTCTTCACCACCAAATTCTCTCCTTCACCTCAAGAACCTTTTTCTACCGACGTGCATAACGGTGCGCGTAGCCGTTGTATATCGTCATCCGGTAATGCAAGCAATGGCTTACAAGGAAGCCAACCCTCTGATGTTCGTGCGCATAATCGTGCCGATGCTGGCGCGTGTGATGAATACCAACAACTCAAGGTGCTATCCATGGGAAGACAGAAAGCAGTGATCAAAGCTCGTCGTGAAGCAAAACGTGTGCTGAGACGGGATTCACGTAGCCATAAGCAGCGTGAAGAAGAATCGGTCACCTCGCTTGTGCAGATGAGCGGCGTAGAATCCATTGGCATGGCGCGGGACAGCCGCGATGCATCGCCAATTGTGGCGCGGAATGAAGCTCAGGCGCACTACCTGAATGCTATCGAGAGTAAACAGCTCATCTTTGCAACCGGGGAAGCCGGATGCGGGAAAACCTGGATCAGCGCCGCCAAAGCGGCGGAGGCGCTGATTCATAAGGACGTGGAAAGGATCATCGTTACCCGTCCGGTACTGCAAGCGGATGAAGATCTGGGCTTCCTGCCCGGCGATATTTCCGAGAAGTTTGCCCCGTACTTCAGGCCCGTCTATGACGTGCTGGTGAAGCGGTTGGGCGCTTCCTTTATGCAGTACTGCCTGCGACCAGAGATTGGCAAGGTGGAAATCGCGCCGTTCGCCTATATGCGCGGACGTACATTTGAAAATGCGGTCGTTATTCTTGACGAGGCTCAGAACGTGACCGCTGCGCAAATGAAGATGTTTTTAACGCGCCTCGGGGAGAACGTGACGGTTATCGTCAACGGCGATATTACCCAGTGTGACCTGCCGTCGGGCGTGAAGTCCGGCCTGAGCGATGCCATGTCACGTTTTGAGGAAGATGAGATGATAGGGGTGGTCCGCTTCACAAAAGAGGACTGCGTCCGCTCAGCGCTGTGCCAACGAACGCTGGAAGTGTACTCCGACTAAGATCATTTCACATTTTAAGTCATTTCTTCCCGGCGTTATGCCGGGAAGCTTCCTTTATTCCCTCTGCACGCGTGGCTTTTTTAAATCATATTTATTTCCTATAGCATTCAATGGGATTTACGCCCCGTTTTGCGGTAATAATAATATTACTGTTAATTTGCTGCGAACGCTTTTTATACAGGTCACGGAAATGTGATATGTATTTATAATACCCACAAAATATCTATGAATATAATGATCATGCTAATTATTGGTTTAAAATTAAACGTGAATGTTGTCACAGAACATGACTAAGCAGTAAAAATTAAGTTGGTGTCTTTTGGGTAATTATCTATGTTTCGTACTTGTTCAGACAAAATTCTAAAAAGAAATTCGCCAGGGGATCGTTTCCTCTGGAACATCACGCTAAGGGTCATACATGAACGAACTGGTTAGTGCAATTAATGGTGTTATCTGGAGCCCGGCGTTAATATTTTTATGTCTGGGTGTCGGCCTCTATTTCTCGCTGCGTAGTCGCTTTCTGCAATTACGGCATATAAAACTTATGATTACCCTGATGTTTCAGGGGCGTCCTACCGAGGCAGGCGTGTCGTCGTTTCAGGCGCTGACGATGACGCTGGCGGGCCGCGTGGGGACAGGGAATATTGCCGGTGTAGCGACCGCCATTACCTTTGGTGGACCCGGTGCGCTTTTCTGGATGTGGATCGTGGCATTTTTGGGGGCAAGCTCTGCTTTTGTCGAATCCACGTTAGGTCAGGTTTATAAAGAGAAAATTAACGGCGAATATCGTGGTGGTCCTGCCTTTTATATTGAGAAAGGGTTAGGCGTGAAGTGGTACGCATGGTTATTTGCCATCGTAACGATTTTCTCCTGCGGATTATTACTGCCAGGTGTGCAGGCAAACTCTATTGGTGCGAGCCTGGATATTGCCTTTGGTCTGAGCCCAAATGTCACGGCGGCGTTACTTGCTGTGCTGTTGAGTTTTATTATTTTTGGTGGCGTAAAAAGGATTGCCAGCTTTAGCAGTATGGTGGTTCCGTTTATGGCGCTCGGCTATATTATTGTGGCGTGCGTGATTATCGCTATCAATATTGATCAGCTTCCTTCAGTTATATTGCTGATCTGGAAAAGTGCTTTTGGCCTTGAAGCTGGGTTTGGCGCTATTCTGGGCCAGGCCATCATGTGGGGCGTGAAGCGTGGCGTCTATTCCAACGAGGCGGCGCAGGGTACCGGGCCACATGCCTCCTCGGCGGCGGCCGTAAGCCATCCGGTGAAACAGGGGCTGGTTCAGGCGTTCTCCGTGTACATCGACACGCTGTTTGTCTGCTCCGCGACCGGGTTTATGCTGTTGATCACCGGGCTGTATAACGTGCAGGGCGTCGACGGCGCAGCGCTCTATACCGGAATAGCGGGCGTGGCCGCAGGACCGGGATATGTCCAGACGGCAATGGAAAGTATGATGCCGGGCTTCGGTAATTACTTTGTTGCCATCGCGCTGTTCTTCTTTGCCTTCACCACGATCATTGCTTACTACTACATCGCTGAAACGAATATCGCCTACATCAACCGTAAGATTCATCGCCCGTGGCTGACGTTCCTGCTCAAGCTGTGTCTGATGGCTTCGACGGTATATGGCACGGTACGCACCGCGGATCTGGCCTGGGGATTAGGGGATATTGGCGTAGGGCTGATGGCATGGCTCAACATTATTGCCATCGTTCTGTTGCATAAAAAAGCGTTTGCCAGCCTGAAGGATTATGAAATCCAGAATGCACAGGGGTTGGATCCACACTTTGACCCGGTTCGGCTGGGGATTAAAAATGCGGATTACTGGCTGGAGAAGCGTAAGGATGAAGCGCGTGCTCAGCCTGAGCAGGTTTCATCTCCTGAAGGAAAGGAGTCGGTAGGGAAGTTGAATAGCTGAGGAATGGTTGAGACAGGCCCGTGCTTTTGTACGGGCTTTCTTTTTTTGTAGGTGAGGCAGCTCCTGTCGCACCGGGGGGATTGACTCGCTTCGCTCTCAGTCTGTCCAACTGGCTGCGCCAGTTGTCGAACCCCGGTCGGGGGTTCTCATCCCCCCCCAAAGGCGTGCGACATGCGAAAAAAAAGCCCGCATTTTCATGCGAGCTCTCCTTCAAATATGGCGGTGAGGGGGGGATTCGAACCCCCGATACGTTGCCGTATACACACTTTCCAGGCGTGCTCCTTCAGCCACTCGGACACCTCACCATATTGTTTTGCTGCCTGACCGCTTGGGGGGCAACGGGGCGCTACTATAGGGAGTTGCGCTAAAACGGTCAAGCAGATTTTCAGCATTCGTGCTTGTTCGGTTAAGCCTTAATCAGCTTATGTCGCAGCGCGCAGGATTAACGCTGCGAATCGAGCACTTCGCTATTTTTCACCACGTCCTGCGCTTTGCTGTAGCTTTCGATCAGCAGCTGGTAGGCCGGGAAGATGTGTGTGTACACCTCAGCCCATTCACCCGCATCTTCACGGTTCCACGTGCGCTGAATTTCGGAAGCAACAGCAGCCGTGTCCATCGGCACCACGCCTGCCTGCACCACGCGCGCCAGGGTGATCTCCTGCGCCATTTTGCTGTAGGTGCCGGAGGCATCAATCACCGCAAACACTTTATATCCGTCCGCCACCGCGCTGATGGACGGGAAGGCCATGCAGACGCTGGTGATCGTCCCCGCGATAATCAGCGTTTTGCGCCCGGTGGCTTTCACCGCCGCCACGAACTCCGGGTTATCCCAGGCGTTGATCTCACCCTTGCGTGCCACATACTGTGCGTGCGGCGCGTTGGCGTGGATCTCCGGGATAAGCGGGCCGTTCGGTCCCTGTGGAACCGACGCCGTGGTGATCACCGGGATCTTCGCCAGCGAGGCGATTTTTGCCAGCGCTGCTGCACGGGCGCGCAGCTCAGGCATTGGCATGTCTCCTACGGTCTGGAACAGCCCGCTCTGGTGATCGATAAGCAGCATAACGGCATCGTTTACGTCAATAACGGGACGTGCACCGTTGAAGTTTGCAGGGGTAGACATAATGCGCTCCTTATTACGTTTAGATTTGGCCAAAGCGGCCGGAGTTGAAATCGCGAATAGCCTCGGCAATTTCGGTTTTACTGTTCATCACAAACGGGCCATAGCCCACGATGGGTTCATTCAGCGGCTCCCCGGCCATCAGCAGCACTTTGGCATCGCTGCTGGCTTCGAGATGCAGTTTGTCACCGCTCTGACTCAGCACGACCAGTTGCGCCTCACCGGCAGGCGTGGTGCCGTTCACCGTCACGCTGCCTTCAACGACAACCAGCGCCGTGCTCCAGCCTTCGGGCTGATTGAGCGTCAGATGGCTACCCTGGCGCAGCGCGAGATCCCACACGTTCAGCGGTGAGAAGGTATGCGCCGGGCCGGTTACCTCTCCAAAACGGCCAGCAATCACGCGCAATGTTCCGCTGTTATCCGGCAGGGTGACCACCGGGATATCCGACTGAGTGATGCTCTGGTAGCCAGGCGTCGCCATTTTGTCTTTGGCGGGCAGGTTGACCCACAGCTGCATCATTTTCAGTTCACCGCCTTTCTGCGAAAACGCGCTGGAGTGGAACTCCTCGTGCAAAATGCCTGCGCCTGCCGTCATCCACTGCACATCGCCTGGGCCAATAACTCCGCCTCTGCCGGTGGAATCACGGTGCTCCACTTCGCCTGAGTAGACGATGGTCACCGTTTCAAAACCGCGATGAGGATGCTCGCCCACGCCGCGTTTCGCGCCGTCCGCCGGGAAGGTATGCGGTCCGGCGTAGTCCAGCAGCAGGAACGGGCTCAGGGGCTCGCCGTGCGTCTGGTAAGAAAACATCGAACGAACCGGAAAACCGTCACCGACCCAGTGCGGCCGAGGTGCGGTATACACGCCTGTTACGTTTTTCATGATTAACTCCTGATGTCCTGTTGATGGAATTAGCTTATATTCAGGGTTAATATCCCGGTAGATAGCAAAAATGACATTCACTGTTCCTTAAATGGAACAATAGAGGCGTATGCAGGATCTCAATGATTTCGTATGGTTTGTGAAGGTGGTGGAGCATGGTGGCTTTGCGGCGGCGGGTCGGGCGCTCGATCAGCCTAAGTCGAAACTGAGCCGTCGGATTGCTCAGCTGGAAGAACGCCTGGGCGTTCGGTTGATACAACGTACCACGCGGCAGTTTGCGGTGACGGAGGTGGGGCAGACGTTCTATCAGCACTGTAAAGCCATGCTGGTGGAGGCTGAAGCTGCGGAGGAGGCGGTGGCTGCTTTACAGGCTGAGCCGCGCGGTATGGTCCGGATCACCTGTCCTGTCACCTTGCTGCACGTTCACGTGGGGCCCATGCTGGCACGGTTTATGGCGCGCTATCCGGGGATCAACCTCCAGCTCGAAGCCACCAACCGCCGGGTCGATCTGGTGGCGGAGGGGGTGGATGTGGCGATCCGCGTTCGTCCGCGCCCGTTTGATGACAGCGATCTGGTATTAAGGGTGCTGGCGGACAGGGGGCACTGTCTGGTTGCCGGGCCGGCACTGATTGAACGGATGGGCAACCCGGCGATGCCCTCTGAACTCAGCGAGTGGCCGGGGTTAAGTATGGGGGCGGGCAAGCACCTGCATAAGTGGGAATTGAGCGGGCCGGAGGGCGCAAAGGCAGAAATTCACTTCACGCCGCGCCTGGTGACTACCGACATGCTGGCGCTGCGGGAGGCGGCGATGGCGGGCGTGGGCGTGGTACAGCTGCCCATTTTGATGGTGAAGGATCAGCTGGCTTCAGGTGAACTTGTTCGGGTGCTGAATGCCTGGGAACCCAGACGGGAAGTGATCCACGCGGTGTATCCATCCCGGCGCGGCCTGCTGCCATCGGTCAGGACGCTGGTGGATTTTCTCACCGAAGAGTATGCAAAGATGGTTGAAGACTAGCTTTTTGTAGGTCGGGTAAGCGTAGCGCCACCCGACATAAAGAACGCAGGGAGCGAATCTCCTTACGGAGAATATAAAAGAAAAAAGCCCGTACTTTCGTACGAGCTCTTGTCTTGAATATGGCGGTGAGGGGGGGATTGACTCGCTTCGCTCGCCCTTCGGGCAGCCTGTTCGCTACGCTCTCAGTCTGTCCAACTGGCTGCGCCAGTTGTCGAACCCCGGTCGGGGGTTCTCATCCCCCCAAAGGCGTGCAACATGCGAAAAAAAAGCCCGCATTTTCATGCGAGCTCTTCTTCAAATATGGCGGTGAGGGGGGGATTCGAACCCCCGATACGTTGCCGTATACACACTTTCCAGGCGTGCTCCTTCAGCCACTCGGACACCTCACCATATTGTCATCCCGTTGTTGTCGGGACGGGCGCTAATGTAAGGAAAAGCCGTACTGCCGTCAACCCACTTTTTCAGTAATTTAGCGTGTTTAGACAAACTTCAGGCAACCTGATTCCGAAATGTGCGAAATGCGCCTCTTTTATCAGCAACGCGGTTTAGCGATAAATTTGTTATGCTGGCAAGCCAGTTGAAAATGAAAATAAAACAGCGCAATAAAAGGCAATGACTATGGATATTATCTTCTATCACCCCACTTTTGATACGGCTTACTGGATTAACGCGCTCACGGCGGCACTGCCTGGCGCACGCGTTCGCGAATGGAAACAGGGCGATAATGAACATGCCGACTACGCGCTGGTCTGGCATCCCCCGGTCGAAATGCTTCAGGGACGCCGTTTGAAGGCGGTGTTTGCTCTTGGTGCGGGTGTGGATTCCATTCTCAGTAAGCTGAAGGCACACCCTGAAATGCTGCCGGAGGATATTCCCCTGTTTCGTCTGGAAGATACCGGTATGGGGCAACAGATGCAGGAATATGCCGTGAGCCAGGTGCTGCACTGGTTCCGACGTTTCGACGATTATCAGGCGTTCAAACAGCAATCCCACTGGGAACCGCTTCCGGATTATCAGCATGAAGATTTCATCATCGGCATCCTCGGCGCGGGTGTACTGGGTTCGAAAGTCGCCGAAGCGCTCGCGCCGTGGGGCTTCCCACTGCGCTGCTGGAGCCGGAGCCGTAAGGATTATCCAGGCGTCGAGAGCTTTGCCGGAACGGACGAACTCCCGGCGTTCCTGAAAGGGACTCGCGTCCTCATTAACCTGCTGCCGAATACGGCGGAAACGGTCGGCATTATCAATGGCACGCTCCTCAACCAGTTGGCAGAAGACAGCTACTTAATGAACCTGGCGCGCGGGGTACACGTTGTGGAAGACGATCTGCTGAAAGCGCTGGATAGCGGTAAACTGAAAGGCGCAATGCTGGATGTGTATAGCCGCGAACCGCTGCCAAAAGACAGCCCGCTCTGGGCACATCCGCGCGTGGCGATGACGCCTCATATTGCGGCCGTGACGCGACCGGTGGAGGCCGTGGCGTACATCTCGCATACCATCAGCGAAATAGAGAAGGGCAACGCGGTGACCGGACAGGTCGACAGACAGCGAGGCTACTGAGAGAAACCCGGCGTTCGCCGGGTTTTTGCTAATATTCGCCGCTGATAACTGCTATCCTTTGGAAAAACCGCAGAGGAGAGAAAGATGTATCCCGTTGACCTGCATATGCACACCGTCGCCAGTACCCACGCTTACAGTAACCTCCATGATTATATCGCTCAGGCGAAGCTGAAAGGCATTAAACTGTTTGCGATAACCGATCACGGTCCGGATATGGCGGATGCGCCGCACTACTGGCATTTTGTGAATATGCGTATCTGGCCACGCCTGGTGGACGGTATCGGGATACTGCGCGGCATCGAAGCGAACATCAAAAATACTGACGGTGAGATTGACTGCACCGGCCCGATGCTGACCTCGTTAGATCTGATCCTCGCCGGCTTCCACGAGCCGGTCTTTGCGCCCCAGGATAAAGAGACCAACACCGCAGCGATGATTGCCACTATTGCCAGCGGCAACGTGCACATTATTAGCCACCCGGGAAACCCAAAATATTTTTAGATTCCAATCCCCAGAAACGACAAAAGGCCGACCCGTTAAGGCCAGCCTCTTTAAAATTCAATATGTTACTTACCTTTTAGGCGCTGTTTAGCGATCATAACGTTAAGCGCGTATTCAAAGCCGTGTTGCTTTTCCAGACGGCTAAAGATCACGTTACACAGGCCCAACTCTCTACACAGTGCTTTACGGTTTACGACTTCCGCCGCGCCAGATACATAGACTTGACCAGCGCCGGGGATATTGATTGAAACTTTCATGTGTTACCTCAGTGTAAAAGTAAAAATGAATATAACCGGAAGAGATAACCCCCAGCCGGAGCCGGGGGAAATGTGCATTACTTCAGCTTGACGTTCAGCATGTAGTTCGGGCGCAGGTTCAGAGGAATGAAGCTCGCCTCTTGGTGAACGGTCACCATGCCGTAACGGTCAGTCATTACTTTCTGGTAGTAAGGGCTGATCACACCTTTAGCGGCAATATCCTGATTACGGGATGCTGGGCCATGTACCAGTTTGAACGGGTTACGATCTGCTGTATTGAACTTAGGAACGAACAGGCCGGAACCTTCTTCGATTTCGTAGCGGTCATCGTCCGCCAGAATGAAAGTAATGTTGCCAATGCTGAAGGAGTCATAACCCGCAGTGTTAACCGGGATCAGAGCGCCTTTTGCAGCTTCCGCCACTTTGTTGGTGATCAGGCTGGTTACTTCCGGGTGGCTCGCCAGTGCGTCATACAGATCCGGGGAGCAGAAGACAAAGAAGCGATCAAGATAAGAGCGGCTCGCGCCGTACTCTTTAACCAACATGCGGCGAATCTTCGCAAGCTGTGCATACACGTTAGCGCCTGCTGATCCGTCCAGGTCGAAACTCAGCGGATCGGCACCCATCGCCGCGCGAAAGTCGATATCACCGTCGTCAGTTTTAGCCGCTTTGGCGGACTGTTTGAACAGGGCGCGGGCCAGTGTGCTTTCGACTGTTTCCAGATGATAGTTACGCATACGGATAGCTTTATCAGCAATAACAGAGGTGATCGCCTGAGCCTGATCCGGGTTAGCCGGGCTTACCAGGCCTTGCCAGTCAGCGGTTTTTACATCCGCCTCAGTGGCGTAGTGTGGGATCTCCTGGTTACGCAACAGGGTTTTATCGGTCTTGATCGCGTTCACCTCGGTGCCATAACGGGCAACCTGTTCCAGTTCGCTAACCTGAGTTTCCACAATATCCACAATCTGGGCGTTTGGAGTGGTTGAGTTAACATCGGAGAAGATACCCAGATCAGTGATCAGGTAATTACCTGCGGGTTGATCTTTGATCGCCGCTACAGTGTCCAGCTTTTCAAACTGTTTAAAATCAATAGCCATTGTGTGATTTCCTTATGCTTTGAAGTAATCGGCGTTGATAGCCAGGCGAATATCACCGGAGGCTGTCAGCGCTTCCAGTGCGGCTTTTTTGCTCGCGGCGTCTTTAGCACGTAGATAGAAATCCGTGATCACAAGGTGTCTGTCACAAATGACTAGGGTTTTAGGCTTGCCGTCGGCGGCGGACATATTTGAAAGATTGATGATCGGCTTGCCAGCTTCAGCGGCGGCGGAGTCGAACAGGGCAAAAGTTTTGCTGTCCAGAATGTCACCACAATAGACATCAGCCGGGAGGCTTGGGGCGGTTACTTCGGTGCGGTCAAACAGGCTGGAGGCGTAATTCACGATTACGTCGCCTTGCGTTACCGGGTAGCGCTCAGAAGTTTTCATAAAGGTTTTCCTTATGGAGGGTTTTAGAAGTGGAGAGAGTCCACAGAGTGATCCGGCGTTGCACCGGACATAAGGACCGCCACAGAGGGACAGCCCGAATTGTTGGAAGATGGGAGGCCGTGGTGTGAATAGAAGAGGGCGGCATCCGCGCCGCCCTTTCTAATCTGGCTCTCTCTCACCCTCGCAGGGTAGGGAAGATGCAACACATCTTTTTTGTGGTCACTCACCCGCCAGCGTCACGGGAGCAACCGCCAGCCGATGGGCAAATAACCACAAAAAAGAACCCGGAAGGAGAAACCGGGAGAAGGCAATGTAACTTACTGTCTGATCACTTGTTTTCCTGTGTAGCCTCAGAGCCTTACATGATTTGCTTTCATGGTTCAGCAAAGAAGCCACAGAGGAAAACGGGACGCAACCAACGCCCCGGAAACCATCGACACAAATCAACAGTTTATCGTTGAGACCAGGTAACCAGCCCGGCCCAACTGTGACCCCGTGGAGGGTCGCTACAATCGAGGAGATCGCTTGTATTCTGAAGAGCCGCAGTTAGCGACGCTTTAGAATAGGGCCTGTGGCGCAAGCCCTATGATTAGAGGCGTTTTGAATCGTAGGAGAAACTACAATCGGCGGAACTTGAGGAGAGGACCGCACACAAAGCATTCTGGCAAGTGGAGTTGAAAGAACACTTTGGGTGAGGGCCGGGGCGGGGGAGAAGTCCGCCCGGCTCACTCAGTACAGACCCACAGGGGCTGGCTAAAGCACACGTTAATGAAAGTTCTGTACAGGTGCGGGGCGGTAAGCTGCAAAACGGCGATTTCGACATACTCACCACATCCCACACCATGTATATTAGTTTAACACGAATGGTTATCATTTGCAACAAAAATTAAATGACAACTTGATGGTAGTCTGCTACTCGCGCGCGGGCGGGCATCCCCACAGGTTGAAGGAGACAACGAAAATTGCAGGAGAGATCTACAGGGTTGGAGTAGTCCACAGGGAGACACCACAGGAGAGGGTCACAGGACGCACAGAACAGCCTACACGGCGTTTTCAGGGGGTAAGATGATAAATGACCTTGCCAGGGTGGCGGACGTGCCACAGCGAGTTACAGCTCGTTTAATCGCGGGGTGGGTAAATTGATTGATTATTGAACACCCCGTGCGTATGTGCGCGTGTGGGTAGCCGGGGGGTGGATTGGGTGTGTCAGTCAGAAAGTGATAATTTTTGTTGACTTTGCATAAAGGATCTGTTATTTGCGTGTGCCTACGCACTCACGCCCGCGCCTACGCGCACACGCGTTATTTAAAAGATTTTTATTGTAATCTCTCATTCGTTGTTTGTCAACAACTCATTCGATCTTACAAACAAATCTTTTTAAATAATATATATCGTTCAATAATTAATCACTTAGGCTCTTAATTATTTCACTCATATATTATTAACCTTAAAACCTTCTCGGCCTGATCGGCCTTACCAGGTTTTAGGCCGTGGGCCTGTTCCCACAATGTGGAGTCTCGCCTGTGTGGCTCACTCTGGGGGGGTGTGTCATTTTGAAACAGGGGGGTGTGTCAAAATGGTACAGGGGGTGTGTCATTCTGATACACAATAAGACTAATCATAAGATCACCCTATAACACTAACCCCAGGGGCCAGGTCAAGATCTTTAAGGGAGTGTTAGAGATTGATTAATGGTTAAGTGATTTGTCTCTTTGGACAGGCTACGCCCAACGGGTTAGCCTCCTTTTGGGCAATGCAGAACAGAAAGCGCAACGCGCCTTTCTTTTCTGCCTTTGGGATCGTGACATCTGGGCGGCGGGGTGGGGTCCCCAGCCCGGTACAGCGTACAGAACCACAACCCACGGGAACCCACCTAAACGCGCCGCTGTGGCGCTCTCTCCTACGTAGACAAGGAAACACCCTATAAACACCCTCCGGCGCTCTGAGAGCGTTACAGGGGCTTTCTGTGCCCATAGCACAATAAACAACTGATCGCAAGATAAATCAATAAAGTTATTGCGAATCATTGTCAAATAGTGTAAAATAGATATTGTGATGAGGGAGTTAAGCGGATAAATAGATCCCCCATCATACTATAACCCACTTAATAGGAGATTGCAATGAGTATTTACCTCGATGTTGAAAAATTGGTTGAACGTGTAGATCAGCGTGACCTGACCCGTAAGACCCTGACAGAAACCCGTAGCCGAATGAAAGCCGCCGGACGTATGAGAGAAGTAGAAGCGATTACGCAGGCCCTTGAATTGACCAAATCCAGCGCCTCCGGCGTTATGCGCCAGTCTCAGCGCCTCACAGGGAAAATTACAGAGATGGACGCAGAGAAGGCATTAGAGCTTAAAGCAACTGTTGCGCTGTTCGCTTCCAAGTCTACGGATCTGCAAGCAAGTGTTGTACTTGCATTCCAAAGTCTGTTCCAGGCTAAAGGCGTCCCGATGGAATATGAGGAGGTCAGCGCCTACCTGAGCCTTTACGCAATGGATCACTTTGAAAAGATCACCGGGGAATTGCCTGTGATCGTTCACTAATTAATCAGCAGTTAGGAGGGGAAAACATGTTGCATCAGTTTACGGATCTTTCGGAAAGTCGCCTTGTGAATGGGTACGCCTCACAGATCATTAACGCGATTCAGGATGATGAATCTATGCCGGGCCTGTATGACGATATCTACACGATGTTACAGCAGGTTGAGCCGTCCAGAATGGTGACGCTGGGTAATCCGGGCCTTAGGGCCTCCGCTAAGTGGTGGGGTGAATTTTTCGGATTGAGTCTGTCCGTCAGCGACATTAACGAATTAAAGGAGATTGACTTATGAAAATCGACTTCCCGAAAGAGCAAGCCGATCAGCTTTATGCACTGGTAAGGGCGGGCGGTGGCGCTCCCCATACCATAGTTAAACAGGCGTTAGCCGCCTACCTGGAAAACCACCCTCTTTTAGTCGCTTCCGCAGAAGGAAAACAGCAAGATGACCACAGCAAGTAACGGATTTGTAATGTTGGAAAATGGCCTCCTCAACCTGGGGAAGGTCGCCGGGAAAACTTTCACCGGGAACATGAAAATCACTTACAGCCTGATCCAAGGCTTTGAGAAAAACGGGCAGATCGCCTACTTCTCTCACTCGCTTCTTCAAACCCAGCTTGGAGCGAGCCGATCCACAGTGATCCGTATGTTGTCGGATATGGTGGAGATGGGCCTGATTAACAAAACCGAGCAGGTGAACGGCGGGACGCTGAATTACACAGTTAACCCGATCACCCCGGAAATGGTGGGAACCCCTGAAGCCGCCAAACCTGAAGTAACCAAACCAACCGCAGCACCCCAACCGAAGGAGACCGTAGAGAATGCAGGAACTAACCAGCCTGGAATTGTTAAGTGTGGATCTGACAGCGTACATAGAAGCCGCCCGGCGTCGTCTGGAGCTTCTCCTGTGGACCACAGCGGGGGCGCTGTTCGTCCCGCTCCTGTCCCTGTGCCAGTAGAGCAGGGGGCCGCAAACGATGATTTACGCAACCCTGTTATTAATTTTGTGGCTGGCTCTAATGTGATGATGGTCAACGGCTTGCCTGTTGAATATCTGGAGCCAGAAGAAAGCGCCGTTGATCAGTTTGGTGATGCTTTCTAAAAACCTGCAATTGATTTCCCACTAATAACACTCTACACCAAACACCCGCGCTTTACAACCCTCTGGAGACTCTCGCATGAATGAATTTATTACAACCAAATTCAAAGCCTTATCCTCTGAGGAAGAGGCCGCAGTTAACGCACTGGCTGAGAAATTGGCAGCAAACAAGCCCCGCCGGATTATGGATGAGAGCCACTTAACCCCGGATCAAATCCTGAAGATCAAGCGGGCCTGTATTCAGGGCCACAGCGCTAAAGCAATCCAAGTGGCGTTTAATGTGTCACTGGCTTACGTCCTGAAAGTAAAGCGCAACCACAACCCGCAGAAGTACCAAAAGACCCCGCTAACTTTGGCTGAAAAAGGCGTTATGGCTAAACAGATGGAAGCCGACGGCCTGAGCCTCTCCAAAATGGCGGAACTTCTGGGGATTAACAGTAAGATGGTCTCCCTACTTCTTACCCAACCTTCACCCCGTTACCTGGTGGAGCAAATGCTCCCGTATGACCAAGTTTTGCAGAATCTACGCAGCGCCCGCTATGTGGAAAACCCTGTATACAAAGAGGGGACGAATAAGCGCCGTGTGCGTCTAATCGTTTCTGAAGCACGTCAGCAGACCCGCCAGGCAATCATTAAATCCCGGTAATTATGCCCAACCCAACGGAATGGGGTCTAAAGGATTATTTAGGCTCCAAACTGGTTAAGCGTCAGACAAGACTCTCTAACTTTCTCGCCTCACTCCTCTACATCCCCTTTAAGCCCGCCTCCCTCTTCCTGTGGGGTGTGGTAATCACTTTACTTATAAGGACCCTCTCACATGGAAGCATTTAAGAACCTCCTCAATCAGTTGGAAATTCAGAAGGCTGAACAGCGCCAGCGGGAAGCCCAAGAGGCAACCAAACAGAACGAACTCCGCAAGGCACAGGCCGATCTGTCACTGGATGAGGCTATCGCTCTGTACGCCACACAGTTGGAAGCCTCCACCGGGGCCGCAGACAGCGCCCAGAAGGGCCGCGCCATTAAGAGCCGGGGAATTGCTCTGTGTCACAAGGATCAGGGATTCAGCGCCAACGGTCGCCCGGTCTCTCTCCTGACCAAATCCGCAGACCTGCCAGCAGGTAAACGCCGGGTAATCATTAACAAGGCAGCAGGGCGCACCCTGAAGGCTATCAATCTGGAAGGGGCTGAATAATGAGCGGTAACGTGATCATTACCAAAACGATTAACCGGACCACGTTCACCACGGACGGGGCCAGCTATAAAAAGACAGTTGACCGTATCAAACAGGTGGGGAAAGAGTGGGACAAAGTAGCGTCCAAGATGAAACCGCTACGCCTCAAGTTTGAGGAAAACGCCTACACCAAGATCCGCCGCAAACAGCAGGACGCCGCCGCTAAAGCAGCACTGGCAGAAGCCAAAGCCAAAGCAGCAGCAGACGCTAAAGCAGCCAAAGCACAGATCGCAGCGGAGCGTAAGATCCAGACAATCCGCGCTAAAGCTATCCGCTTCAGCACTTCAGCCGCTAACGCCAACGTTACCCCGGCCCAACGTGCTGGACACCTCCAGGAGTTTGGACAGCTTACCCGCCAGTATCACGCCGGGGCTATGGCATTGCAGGAATATAACGCCCGTGTGTCACGCCTTCAGCAAACCATGCGCCAGCAAGGCCGGGTAGGCATGAGGGGAGCCACAATTCCCGTGACCGCCAAAGTTAACAAACTTGATACCAGCATGATCGAGGGGGCAGGCGGGGCGATCACCTTAGCGGCTACCGTTGCGCTCTCCGGCAAGATCATGACCACCGGACAGGATTTTGAATCCGCTATGTCTGGTCTTACAGCGATCACCGGTTCCACAGAGAAAGCCGCTAAAGAGTTTGAGTATCTCAAAGAACAGTCCAACCGTTTGGGCCTCGATCTGCTCAAGACTTCCCGCGATTACACTCAATTTGCGGCCGCTGTTGGTGACAAACTCCCTAAAGACCAGATGAGATCCATCTTTGAGGGTGCCAGTGAATGGGGCCTTGTTACTGGTGCCTCCGCAGATGAGCAATCACGCGCTTTGCGTAGTTTGAACCAGATGATGTCTAAGGGAACGGTGATGAGTGAAGAACTCAAAGGCCAGCTTTCCGAAGCTCTCCCCGGCGCTGTGGGTCTGTTCGTTAAGGCTCTCAACCAGATGAAAGGGACAACCAACCTTACAGAAAAGGATCTGTTTGACCTGATGCAACAAGGGAAGCTGTTCTCTAAGGACATCCTCCCGGAAGTGGCTAAACAGATGAAAGCCGCAGCTCGTAACGGCGGCGCTCTGGATAAGGCTATGAAGTCCAACCGGGCAAGCTGGCAGCGCCTGCAAACCAGTATGCAGAACGCTATGAATATCTTCTTTACTTCTGGCTTTGGTAACTCACTAACCAGCGCTTTCGACGCTATTAGCGCCGCTGTTAACGGCTCTGGTGGGGCCTTTGAGATGTTCGGGCATATCGCCGGGAAAATCGTTGAGGGTGCCACAGATGCGTTTACAGAGTTGCACGACACTGTGATCCTGACCTTCCGCATTATTGAGTATTACGCCGCCAAGATGGGGATCACTGGTGAGCAGCTTAAATCCTGGGGAGAAATGGCAGCATACGCCGCCGGGGTGGCTCTGTTCGCTGGCTCTATCTGGAAGTTGGGCGGGGCCTTTAAATGGTTGTTGACCATGCTCAACCCGCTAACCAAATTGCTGGGGGTCATGAAAGGGATCGCCGCTATTGGTGGCATTGAAGCCGCTACAACTGGCGGATCTGGTGGGGAAGGTAAAGACAAGCCAAACAAACCGGGCCGGGGTCCGAAAGTTGGCAAGGTAGGCGGCGCGGCGGCTCTCTCTGGCGGTCCTGTTGGCTGGGGCATTGCGATCGGTTCGGTAGGTGGGGATTATGCCTGGGATAAAGTCATGGACGCTAACGACGCCATGTATGGACAGGACACCACCGCCGGGGGCAATCTGAAGAAAGATAGCCCGCTGGGTAAACTGTGGGATTTCCTCCACAGTCCATCCCTTCCGACTAATCCAGACTTTGCCAAACCAGCAGAGAAAACAGGGTGGGTTAGCTCTTACTCCAATCCGGGCTATGTACCTCCTACGCCGACGATTACAGCGCCGCAGCTTAAAGTTGATATGGCAGGTAATCCACTGATGACGCCGCCAGCGTGGCTAAACCAGCCGCTTAACGTGAACGTCAATGTGAAAGTGCAGGAGGGGCAGATCCGGGATCTGGTCCGCTCTGAAGTTGAGACCAATAACCAGCACGCTTTCAATATGCTGATGCAGGGCGGACAGTAACCGCCCATACAATAAAGGCTCCCCTGGTGGGAGCCTTTTCTTTTTGGTACTCTGTAACAGCTTACTATCTGGTAAGTGTGGCGCGGTCTGCTATCTTGCCGGATTCTTTCCGCGCCTCTTCTCTTTCTGCCTGTTGGACAGCTAACCTTACGCCGGACGGCATTAGATGTTTGAATATCTTCCGCCCCGCCAGCGTGATGTAAGTCGAATACACGACCACACGCGCCCCACAGTAAACAAATTCAAACCTGACTTGCTCCTGTTTCATTCTGATTCCTCTTGTGGCTTTAGCCATGAAACTTTGTTTCACCGAAATCATTCGGCATCTTCTGTATCAAACGTTTTGCTGTATGGGCAATTCTGGGACCGGGTAACCGTGGTAAACGTGTAAATACTGTTGGAGTAAATACAGACGCGCCTACCGTCCGCTGTGGTCTCCTCCTGTGGGTTACTCATGGTAATACGCCCGGCTTTAGCCTCATCGGCGGAAAAGGTCCCCATCATTACCACCGCCAGCAATATGACCATGTTTTGGCGACGTGCTTTGCGGGCAGAATTACGGACAGCCTGACTTTTCATAACAGATCCTCTATTGAATATTTATCACTAAAATCATCTACTTTGCGTTGTGTGGCCCCAATGTAATGGAGCGTACTGGATAACGATTTGTGCCCTAATGCTTTACTAATTACGGCTATATCCTCCCCGTTGTCATAACCAATCGTTGGTTTACTCTTCCTCATGCTGTGGGTCGAAAGATTCAGCCCCAGCTTTTCCCCGGCGTAGCTAATTTCCTCATGCAATTTGGAGCGGCTCACAGGTTTTCCCTTGCTCCTGTGGCTGTCCAGCTGTAAGAGGTACACATGATCAGGGTTCGCCTCTCTCCGGGCCGCTATGATGCGTTTAGCGGTATCGGTGAGCCTCACCCGGACAGATTCACCCGTTTTCTGTTGGGACAGGACAAGGTGATCGCCTTTGATGTCGTCATAACGGATAGAGCGCAGATCCGACACCCTCAGCATTAATTCATAACCTAATAACCAGGCGTCACGGTAAAGCGTCAGCCCCTTGCCCTGTTTGAGTAGCTCTGTCGCTACCGCTTTAACTTCCTGAACTGATTTACAGCCCTCTACGAAATTCATTCTGTACCCTCCAGATCCTAACTGTGATCAATTCTTGATCAAAAACAGGCACTTGTAAACGACAAAAATGATTAATTTTATGATGTGTCTTTTTAGTGAATTAAATCGGGTTTAATCGCGTTTAATGGTAAAGTAATGACCCGGCAGGGGAGGTAATGGGCTGTTTAAGTGGGTAAATGATGGTTACTTAATGTACTATCACCACAAGGCGGGTAAGGTGATTTGACTCCCCCAGCGCCTTTAAGTTATTGTATTTGTGGGCAATTAATTATTGTTTCGTTATGGTGTTGCCTGGCAAATTTTCAATTTACCCTCGAGAAAAAATCCCCAGCTTTTTTATTCCCACATGAGAATCAATATCATTTGTAAACGATAGTCTTTCTCATTACCAATCGGGGCGAAAGCCTTCGCCCCTCAAAGGGCCTATACAGGCCCGCTCTCTGTATGCGCCTGTGGCGCTACCACTCTTAACCCTGTGGGTTTGTATTGCTTGCCACAAGATAACGCGCCACAGGCGCACAGGGGAGGCGGACGCCTCCCGGGTGGCCCGGCTGGGCCACTGGTCCACAGGGTAAAAGGACAGAATCCCATTGTGTATTTACTAAGTTATTGAATCCAAAGGAATGGCCTGAAGAGTCGGATCGGTATGGGTCTGTAATGTCAAGAAGTGTAAAGAGTGGATGGGTGGATGAATGATCAGTATTGACAAGTACAGATATTTGTGAAACATCATCAAGGCCCCCTGGGGGGTCTGTTCGTGGTGCCTGGCGGCTATATCCAAACACTAAGATATTTTCCCACACAAGATAGGGCGCTGGGGGAGGCGGACTTGTACCACCCCCAGGAAATGGGGATCAGTTAAGTTATTGATTTTGATCGATATTCGATCAATCATCCGTTACCGGGATCACCCACACAGACGGATGACACATAATTGAATAACGATAAGTCTACCCACCCTAAACGCTTCCCCTATGGCGGGCGCATGGTTACCGCTTACCCTACATACATCATTATTGACGGTATCAAGATCAGCCGCTCCCGCCTGTCATTTGCCTTTCAGTTGGAGTTAGCGAAAGCGCTACGGCTCCATGAGGAAAAGAGCCAATAAAAAACCCCGCACAGAGGCGGGGTTAGTTTACTTGCGCTTGCGGCGTTTGGCCCGGCGCTTCTGTTCGGCTATGTACGCACCCACCAGACTGATCACAGCTTGCCGCCCATAGTCAGATCGATACCGTCACGCTCCTTAAACAGCCAGAAGGTCAGAGAGTCCAGATCGCGGCCTGTCTTACTCACTCGCTTACCGCTCACCATGAAAGAGGCGTGGTAATACCCTCGGCTGTCCTGTGTGATCCCACGGGGCAGGGTGGACACTCCACGGGGTCCACTGGCAGCAGCAGCGCGGGCCGCTCTACGGCGTTCTGTGGCTTCCTCTTTGGTAATCAGTTCTGTGTTACCGATCCGCCCGTCTGCCGGGTCCTGAAGGGCCACAGTGTAACCGTCTGGAATGTCCCCATTGTGGAGAATCCAGGAGACAACCCCGGCCCGTGGTCGGTCCCCATTAGGCAGCGGGATGACAGCCGCGCCATTCTTCAGGCTCCCCACTGGTTTGGGGCCTGTGGTCTTAAAGTGTCGCACGACAGCATACGGGGCGCTTTCGTCGTACTCGTAGCCCCATGCGATCAGGTTGTCACGGGTCAGGGTGTTAATAGTTGCTTTCATAGCCATGTAGGGCGCTCCTTGCTGAATTAGTGAAGAGTAGAAGAGGATTTGATCTGGACGTCTGCCTGTACAACGCGATCAGAGTCAGACCAGGAGAATAGATTCCCGTACACCGGGCGATAACCTGTCTTAGGGTTAACCGTTTGGACAGTAACGGACGGCGGCGCGGTACGGTGTGACAGTTTGGAAGGTGCAGTAAACATAAGCGGATCTCCTGAAAGTGGTTAGGGTTCAGGAGTTAGGGCGGTGGGTGGCTCTGTGGCCTGTTTGGTAATCTCTAACTCATACTGTATATTTTAACAGTGGTTGTTGCAATTTGCAATACACATTTTTCATTACAATGCAATAAAAATTAATTAGGTTATTTTATGTACAAAAAGGCCCCATGAGAGGGGCCTATGTATATGATTTTACAGGTTAATTAAAATTTCAGCGTTTCCCAAAGAAGTGGGAGCCAACCGGGGCCGGGAAGCCTGCCAGAATCTTAGAGATTGCTTTGTGGTATTCCTGTTCGGCGTCCTGTATCACACCGATCAGCCGCTGGGCCTCCTCGTTATCCTCTGTCCCGTTGATCTGAATATCACCGTTTACCACCTCCAGCGTGTATCCCTTTTTACCCTCCGCTGTAAGCGTCCCTGTGTACACGTAAGCCGTTTTATCCTGTAATTCATAAGACAGGGTTAGCGCTTTGTCGGGGCCTTTGGAGAGCGTCACAGAGCGCACAACAGCCCGGACCACTTCCCGGACCTTTAGCCGCCTTTCGTCTGTGGTATCTTCCAACAGATCCGGGGTCAATAGCTCGTAGAAGTCAACCATACTTTCAAGTTGGTGATCCTTTCCATCCTGTAGGGCCTGGCGCTGGGTGAGGCGCTCCAGTTCAACCAATACGCCGGATTTTGTATGCTCCAACGCCTGAAGAGAGGCAACCAACGCCGGGATATTGCCGCCCATTGTAATGGCGCTCGTTATGTTGCTGATCTGGCTCTCTATCCCGTTCAGTTCTCCCTGTTTGGCCTCTATGGCCTGTGTGAGATCCTCCCGCTTGCCTTGCTTACCCATCATTAGATCCATATAGCCCCGGATAAGCGGGGCAAGGAGGCAACGCTCCACCAGTAAACCGGAGACAGACCACACACGACAGGCGGAGGTCTTATTCTTCCCGGTCTCGCACACATATCTGATCCGCCCCTCTTTGGAAAAGAAGCTCATAGAGCCGCCACAGTGACCACAGCGGAGGAGACCCAGACCAGAAAGGAGGGTGATTGTTTGGCGAACCTCTCCAACCTTGTGGCGGTTGCTACAGGCCACATCCTGAAGCCGTGCAAAGTCTGTTTGGCTACATACCGCCGGGTAGTAATTAGAAAGCCTGTGCGTAACGCCGTCGATGGTGATCACTTTCTCACCGTACAGCGCCCGGTTGCTCCTCATTGCCTTGAGGTTAGCCACAGCCCAACATTCTGATCTCTTCTTGCCCTTGCCACGGTTCCCCCTCGGCGGTGGGTATAAATCAGGGTTATCAGTGAGATAAGAGGCCACACGGAAACAGCCCCAACCCTCTAACATTAGCTCTACTGCCTTCTGTGCGGCTTTCCAGTGGACCGGGTGAGGCTTCACCGCCTCATATGTTCCCATGCTGGCATCAATCCACCACGGGGCCGATCCGGCGCTTTTGATGTTCACTGGTAGCCCGGCGCGGTGGCGGTCTATCAGTTTGAGGGCGGTCTCATGCGCTCGCTTCTGTTTGGTGAGTGATTCCTCATTTGCCCGGGAGAATAGAAACAGGGACATCATGAGATCAGTCACATTATTCTTTACGCTATCCTGGGAATAAACTTTCCCATCCATCCCCGTGACTATGGTTAGCCCCAGCGATAACAGCCCCGTGAACAGGTTAAGCGCCGTCATAACATCCTGGCGCGTCAGTCGGTCCAGGTTTTCCACATACAAGTAAGAATCGTTTGGGATTGCCCCAGCCTTAACAGCCTCAATAAAGCCCGCTAAAGCCCCCTGTGTGGTATTCTTACCCCTGAAGGCGCTGATCCCAGCGTCCAGTATTTGGACATACTCCAGACCGTGAAGAGAGGCGAACGCCTTCGCCTTGTCTGTCTGCCTGTCTAATGATGTATTGCCGGATTGCTTATCTGTGGACCAACGGACATATGAATAGAGCCTTGTCGCCATTATTTTTCCTCGTTACTTCTTGCTGTGAGGGGATAATATCATGATTGGCATCTATTTGAAGTTGGGCAATCCGAAATACCCGATTGATATTCAGGCCGTGGCGCAGGCGGCAGCGAAGCACCGTGTGGCGCTGGAGATTAACAACTCCTCCTTTGTTCACTCGCGTAAGGGCAGTGAAGCCAACTGCCGCGAAGTGGCGGCGGCCGTGCGTGACGCGGGCGGCATGGTGGCGCTGGGCTCTGATTCACACACGGCCTTCACGCTGGGTGATTTTAGCGAGTGCCTGAAAATATTGCGGGACGTGAATTTCCCGGAAGAACAGATCCTGAACGTCACGCCGCGTCGTATGCTCGACTTCCTTGAGTCGCGCGGCATGGCGCCGATTGATGAATTTGCCGATCTTTAATTAATAACGGAATAAAAACATGAATGAGTTTTCCATCCTTTGCCGCGTGCTGGGCACCTTATATTACCGCCAGCCGCAGGATCCGCTGCTGGTTCCGCTGTTTACCCTGATTCGTGAAGGTAAACTGGCGCAGAGCTGGCCGCTGGAACAGGATGAGTTGCTGGAACGCTTGCAAAAAAGCTGCGATATGCAGCAGATTTCAACGGATTACAACGCGCTGTTTGTGGGGGAAGAGTGTCGCGTGTCGCCGTATCGTTCTGCCTGGCAGGAAGGTGCGACCGAAGCGGAAGTTCGGGCGTTTCTTTCAGAACGCGGCATGCCGCTGACGGATATGCCTGCCGATCATATCGGTACCCTGCTGCTGGCGGCCTCCTGGATTGAAGATAATGCAGATGATGATGAGAACGAGGCGATTGAAACCCTGTTCGAAACGTATTTGCTTCCGTGGGTTGGCACCTTCCTGGGTAAAGTTGAAGCCCATGCCACCTCGCCGTTCTGGAGAGCGCTGGCTCCGCTGACGCGTGACGCCATCGCTGCCATGTGGGACGAGCTGGAAGAAGAGAACGAAGAGTGATTTGAATCACAAAAATCCTGCAACGATACATTTCAACTTGCACGTAATGTGCTTCTGATCTCATTTCTATGGTGCGCATCTGCTAAGATGCGCACCATGAACATACTACTTTGTATTGCAATCACGACTGGCATCCTCTCCGGCCTCTGGGGTTGGGTGGCTGTCTCTCTCGGCTTGTTGAGCTGGGCTGGTTTTCTTGGCTGCACGGCCTATTTCGCCTGCCCGCAGGGTGGTCTCAAAGGGCTCTTCATCTCCGGCTGTACTCTGATGAGCGGTGTGATTTGGGCGCTGGTCATTATGAAAGGCAGCGCGCTGGCGCCGCAGGTGGAAATCCTGGGGTACGCCATCACCGGCATTGTGGCCTTCCTGATGTGCGTTCAGGCAAAACATCTGCTGTTGTCCTTTGTGCCCGGCACGTTCATGGGTGCCTGCGCGACCTTTGCGGGGCAGGGGGACTGGAAGCTGGTGGTCCCTTCGCTCATGCTGGGATTACTGTTTGGCTACGCCATGAAGAACAGCGGCCTCTGGCTTGCGGCCCGACGCGAGAAGAGCCAGAGCGTTCCTGCGGTAAGTAAATAAAAAAAGGCGAGACGGAAATCTCGCCTTTTTTATGCGCCGCCGATTATGACTCCGGCGGCACCGACATCTCTCGGTATTTCACCAGAACCGCATTACTCACGTCACTTTTATTCTGAAGATCCCACAAGCCGCGATCGATACCGTCATTAATCAGGAAAATCACGCCGGTTTCGATGGCCGACATCAGACACAGCATGACCGGCTCGTTAGAGGTATAGCCAATTTCACCCTCCAGCAGACGCTGGTAATCGATAAAGCGGAACACCCCGGCCTGCACTTCATAAGAGAGAATCGTTTTGCTGGTGGTCACGGAGGATAATATCTCACCCGTGCTCACGTTAACCACGCGCAGGTTGACGGCAATCTGATCCAGCTGATACTGCGTGTCGGCCCCGATGCCAAAGTAACGCGCACCCGCGCCGCCCGATTTCACGTTACTTTCGTAGCCGATAATCGAGCCTTCCACCATGATATTGGCTGCGGTGAGAGACTGTAGCGGCATGCGGTTATTGACGCCAACGGTACCATTCTCCTGCGCGGCACGAATGATTTTTCGTTCGTTAAGCAGGTTTTGCAGCCCCTGACGTTCCAGCGGGATAAACCAGCGAGAATCTTTCAGGGCGGTGACCAGCATCGCGGTGGCGCTCTGCGGTACGGCCGTCGAGAAGTTACTGGCCGGATACGGTTTGAACTGGCCCGTCTCATCCTGAATGTTATAGACCGAGACGAATATCTTCCCGGTAGGGACCGGCAGATGTGTCAGATCCCGGTAGCTCTGGGCACGAGGCATCAGGGTGGGTTTAGCGGCTTCTTTTGGCGGGGCAGTTAAACAACCGCTTAATAAGCACACTGCAACTAAAATAAAAAAGCGCTGCATAATAATTGTCCTTATTTTGGGGTTGTTTAGAAATCAGTTGAACTGGTCTGCAAACCGGAAACCTGGATTGTCGACGTTTTACCGGTTTTTCGGTCTGTCACATTTAACTGAAGCTGTCCGTCTTTATTGGCAATATCGACGATAAAGTCGTTAGTGACCATCCGTCCGGGTTTTCCGGTATTAATGTTGGTTAATAAGCCACCTAATATTTGCGACTGGATGGCCTGAGTGAAATTATCCAGGGCCGACGGGGTCTCGATACCGAAATCATCGTCATAGCTGGGGTCTTTATAGGAGTTTTGAGCCTGAGCCTGGTTAAGCATAAAGGCTCCGTTATTCGGGTTGCCGCCAAAATTAGGGTTGCGGAACTGGAATGTCATATTTCCGGCCCAGCTCAACGGCGCAATGAGCATTAACGAAATCACTGTGTGTGCGAGACGCATTACAGCCTCCGAAATAGGTGTCGTTGCTAGAACTCATCTTTTGCTAAATCGCCTGTGCTCAAAAGGGCTTTGTCTAACTGTAGGCGGTTAATAGCTTCTTCTGTTTGTGCCAGCGCGAAAGCGACGTTCTGATCGAAGTCTCTTTTCGTTGGGAATAAAAAAGTCTGGTAAATAACGTCCTGATTAGCGGTTATTGTGATCCAGCTTCCCCACCGCGCACTGGGCCGTTCGTTGATGGTTAAGTTACCCGGATAATCGCTTTCCCACTTATCGCTGAAGGCACGATAAAAATCGTGTCCGACAGAGGTGACGGTGTGGTCGGTCAACAGTCCGGGAACTTCCACCTCAACAGCCTGAAGGTTTCCGGCAGCAAGCATAATGCCTGCGGCGGCAATCCAGCTTAGGGTGCGTTTCATGCTATTAACGCCTGAGGTTATCGTTTGCCCACGACACCGCCTGCGTGCGATTTTTAACAGCTATCTTTTTGAAAAGATTATAAAGATGCGTCTTAACCGTATTTTCGCTGATAAATAACGAACGGGCGATTTCAATATTTGAAGCACCAATACGCAGTTTGTTCAGGATCTCTTTCTCACGGTGCGTCAGAAGTGCAGATTCTGAACTGTTATAGCGATAATTTCCGGAGTGGGTAATGAGGTAGCTGGCCAGTTTTTGCGAGAAATAACACTCCCCCCGCAATATGCCCTGCAAACCCTCCACGACACGGTTTTCTTCTTCAGTGACGTAAAACACGCCGTTAATATGCGGCCAGCTCTCAATATCGCGGAAAGGATACTCATCAGGCGTATTTAATAACAATACGCGGATATTATTGTTTTTCCTGCTTAAATTATCCTGCCAGTAATGGACCAGTTTTTTATCCGCTTCCATCATATCGAGAAGAATGATGCTGCCAGGAGCGATATCATCAAAAGAACGTTGAATATTATGCAGTTTCCCGTTAAGCGAGAGGCATTGTTTTAAATGCTGCAATAACGCTGTCGCTTGTAAGGAAGGTTTTGTGATCAACAATAATGTATGACCGGGTAAGCTATGGACTTCATTAAACATGATGAAACCCCACGTTATTTATGACACCCGGCAGCTGCCCTCGTATTATTGAAAAGGGCACCAGAAGTACTGACAGGTGTGGCACTGCTGTGTGTAGTTAAAAAACCTTCCTCCAAAGGAGGCGGTAAAATTAAAAACAAATAACGTACTGCTGTTTTCAATCTAGCTATTGCAAACTTTAAAGCAAGTGTTAATCATGTAACAGAATGTAAAATTCGATATTAAGTTGTGTATTTTTAAGGGTGAATAGATTTTAAGATAAGGGGAAAGTTTTACAGGTGTATAAACGTGCACAGATTTTGAAAGTCATACAATATATTATAACGAATTGAATTATTGGGCTTTTAATTATTGTAAGCCAGCCGGTAAAAAGTATGAACTCAGCTAAAAAGTTAAGACTTCTCTAAGCTGGAAATTTTTCTTAAGAAAACTTGCTTCGTGTCACGCACCTGGCAAAAGACATTGCCATGTTTGTCTGTAGAAGCCGGTACAGGTTGGACAGCCTGTCTCGCTGTGGTCCAGACGCTCAGACAAGAATTTATTTCTGCATTAGTGGTGTGTCGCGTCGTTTCAGGCGAGATTTACGACTTTGAGGTGAATGAGCATATAAAAATAAGGCACACGGGTGAGATATTAAATATTTTTCGGCAGACATACTCTTTTCCGTAACGCGGCGTTAACAAAACGAATCGCGCTAACGGGTAAAGACATACCTATTTTATAGCCAGGTCCAGGGTGACAGCATGAAAAACAAAATGTTGTTTATGATGTTTACATTACTGGGTGCGCCTGGGTTTGTAATCGCAGGTGATTCAGATTTAGCCAGTTCTGAATATAATTTTGCGATAAATGAATTAAGTAAAGCTTCATACAATCAGGCAGCCATTATTGGTCAACAGGGCTCAGGTAATAATGCTGATGTACGCCAGGGCGGTTCTAAATTGCTGTCCATTATTTCCCAGGAGGGCGGGAATAACCGCGCGCATGTTGATCAGTCAGGGACGTATAACCTTGCTTATATCGATCAGACCGGCAACGGCAACGATGCGAGTATTAAGCAGGGCGCTTTTGGCAACACCGCCATGATTATCCAGAAAGGCTCGGGTAACAGGGCGAATATAACGCAGTATGGTACGCAGAAAACAGCAGTTGTAGTACAGAGACAGTCGCAAATGGCTATTCGCGTTATTCAACGCTAGCGATGTGTGACGCCTTAATCAATCCGATGGGGGTTTACCATGAAACTTTTCAAAGTGGCAGTTATTGCAGCAATCGTAGTTTCTGGCAGTGCTTTCGCAGGTGCGGTACCACAATTTGGCGGCGGCCACGGAGGTGGCTCGGGTGGCGGCAATAACGGCCCTGACTCAACCCTGAGCATTTACCAGTACGGCGGCGGTAACTCCGCGCTTGCTTTGCAGACGGACGCCCGAGATTCTGAATTGACCATTACCCAGCACGGTGGCGGTAACGGCGCAGATGTTGGTCAGGGCTCTGATGACAGTTCTATCGATCTGCTGCAAAAAGGCTTTGGTAACAGCGCCACCATCGACCAGTGGAATAGCAAAGACTCTGTTATCAACGTGAAACAGTTCGGCGGCGGCAACGGCGCGGCGGTAGACCAGACAGCGTCCGGCTCAACGGTGACTGTGCACCAGGTTGGCTTTGGCAACAACGCGACCGCACATCAGTACTGATTCAATTCTGTACCAAAAAACAGGGCATGTGCCCTGTTTTTTTTCGGGAGGATCTCATGAGCACCTTCATTCTCCTTGCCGCGCTTGCCAGCCAGATAACGTTCAGCACCTCACAGCAGGCAAATATGACAACCATTATTCCTCAGGTCACGCTGGCAGACGCCTGCGAATGTCAGGTTGAGGTGTTGTCTGTCCGACAGGGGCAAGCGGGACAAAGTACATCGCGGCAGAAAAATACTCTTTTTATACCCGCTAATCAGCCGATTGATTTAACGCGAATCAGTTTAAATATTCGTTCAGGGGATGCGGTAAAAATAATCGTCACCGTTTCCGATGGAAAATCGCTTCATTTATCACAGCAGTGGAACGCACCGGCAAGTACGCTTTAATAATTCATGAAATCAATGATTTAATAAAGTGGCGGCGCTGCACAGGTAAGCTATGCTGATATCAAGAACCCAGTCATCGGGTTGCTTAAATTGATACGTCATAACGGAGCGTTTTTACCCCTCAAGGACGAATTTCATTGAGGAGTACAAATAATGTTCAAATCCGCAGCGTGTATTATTTCTGGTCTGGGACTGATCCTGTCCTCTTTTTTATCTCCGGCTTATTCAGCAACTATAGAAAATGGTGGGGTGATTCATTTTCGTGGCGCGGTGGTCGCTGACCCGTGCGAAGTCACGCCCCGGCATCAGCAGTTTGCGATCTCCTGTCCGGAAAATAACCGTATGAAAACGCATACCATCAGTTATGACGAGGCGCTCCGGGGCCATCATCCTCATTCAGCTCTGGCCGCTGTCAGTATGAAATACCTGAATGAACAGAAAACGCTTGCGGTCGTTCAGGTCGATTACCGATAACCGACGTTTTTTTCATGGCAGTTTTTCTCCTTCTCCCTCTGCGATACACTGATGAAAAAGGCGGGTTGCAGAGGGTGTTTATGAGACCGCAAATCGACGTTATTCATGGCGATATCACGACGGTACACGTTGACGTGATCGTCAACGCAGCCAATTCCTCCCTGATGGGTGGGGGCGGGGTGGACGGTGCCATTCACCGGGCCGCAGGCCCTCAACTCCTTGAAGCATGCAAAACCGTGCGTCAGCAGCAGGGAGAGTGCCCGCCGGGGCATGCTGTTATTACGCTTGCAGGCGATCTCCCGGCCAAAGCGGTGATCCATACCGTTGGACCCGTCTGGCACGGTGGCGACCGCCATGAGGCTGAGATTCTGGAGCAGGCGTATCGTAACTGCCTGCGGCTTGCGGCGGATAACGGGTACAAGACCATGGCGTTCCCCGCCATTAGCACCGGGGTATACGGTTATCCAAAGGAAGCGGCAGCTACAATCGCCGTGAATACCGTTTATCACTACCTTTCCCTCAAACCCATGCCGGAAAAAGTCATTTTTGTCTGTTTCGATGAGCACACCGCCGACCTGTATCAGCGGATTTTGACCGCGCGCAGCCAGGCATTTTGATGTCTGAAGTGCAAAAACGGCGCCCTGGAGGCGCCGTTTTGTTATCCCGCTTTAACCTGAGGTTTGCCTGAGAACAGGAAACGCAAAAGCGGGATCCGCAGATGGATTTCATACAACACGATGGCAATGCCAACCACAAAGACCAGGCCGGTGAAGAAGCCCAGCGCATTCGAGGCGATATGCGGCGTAATGTACGCCCCGAAAAACAGCGTCAGCGGATGGTGAACCAGGTAGATAAACAGCGAAGCATTAACGAAATAGGTAACGCGGCTGGATTTAAAATTCAGCAGACGATGGCCAAGGGCGAACACTACGTTAACCATCCACAGGCCCATCAGCATCGTTATCACGCTCTCTGTCTCATACATCCACGCGTCCCCGCTGCCATAGCGCTGATTGAGAAGATAGGCGGCAAAGGCCAGCGCAGCACCCACCGCACACCAGGGGGAGGGGGTGGTAAACAGCGCTTTAAGCCGGGGATGAATAAATGCCAGCGCCCCAATCAGGAAGAAGGGAATGTAGAACAGGGTCTGCATCACCACGAAATTAAACAGCCCATCGCTCAGAATGGGAGGGTAGACAATGAGCAGGGTACGCCTGACGGCGGCATACGCGATCCCCAGCGCAAGAAACAGCAGAGACAGCTTGCCCAGGGTGACGTTGGCGAAGAAGGTCGAGGATGCGGTGTTCGCGCGCTGGCGCAGCTGGCTGAAGATCAACAAACTCACCGTGGTTAGCACCACCAGTACCAGCAGGAACCAGAGGTGGGAAATCAGCTCCCAGACCAGGGTGTTGTATTTCTCATAGAAGGAGAGATTCGGCCAGTTTTCCGCCTTGCCTTTAACATGCTGCAACATGATGAACTGCGGCAGCGTCAGCAGCGGAATGGCCGTCAACATCGGTATGCCCACGCGCTCCACGCGCACTTTCCACCATCGTTTGAGGGGATAGCGCAAGAAGAGCATGTAAGAGAAATAACCGGAAATGACAAAAAACACCTGCATGCGGAAGGCATGGATAAAATCATTAAACAGCGTCAGCCACCAGGAGGGCATCTGGCTGTTCACGTGCCAGGTGTGGCTGGAATAGATCAGTGAAATATGAAAAGGGATCCCCAATAGCATGAGCCATGCGCGGATCGAGTCGAGGAAATATTCACGTTGTACAGGGGTTGTGCTCATATAACTTTGCGCATTCTCAGACTTTTCGCCTTATCCCTAAGGCTCATAATGGTTACATTCGGAGCCAACCCTACACCAAGACCGACACCCTGTCTCCAGGATAAGCACGCAAAGTGAAAAGCGGGTTCTTTCATTTGCTTAATCCATGAGCCAGCGAGCTGAACAAAGCAGTGATAATGTTGTCGGATTGCCTGAGTTTCCATTAAAATGGATCGGATCGATATAAGCACACAAAGGGGGAAGTGCTTACTTATTATGAAACATAAACCACAAATGATGAAAATGCGTTGGTTGGGTGTAGCAGTGCTGTTGTCACTGTATACCTCATCTGCACTGGCCTTTAACATCGATGATGTCGCAAAACAGGCTAAATCGATGGCGGGCAAGAGCTACGAAGCGCCAAAAAGTAACCTGCCCTCCGTTTTCCGCGACATGAAATACGCGGACTATCAGCAGATCCAGTTCAATCACGATAAAGCGTACTGGAACAATATTAAAACCCCGTTCAAGCTTGAATTTTACCACCAGGGTATGTACTTCGACACGCCGGTTGCCATCAACGAAGTGACGGCGACCGCGGTACGCAAAATCAAGTACAGCCCGGATTATTTCAATTTTGGCGATGTGCAACACGATAAAGACACGGTGAAAGACCTCGGCTTCGCAGGCTTCAAAGTGCTTTATCCGATTAACAGCAAAGATAAAAACGACGAAATCGTCAGCATGCTTGGCGCCAGCTACTTCCGCGTGATTGGCGCGGGGCAGGTGTACGGGCTTTCTGCGCGCGGTCTGGCAATTGATACCGCGCTGCCATCAGGTGAAGAATTTCCACGTTTTCGCGAGTTCTGGATCGAACGTCCAAAACCAACCGACAAACGTCTGACAATTTATGCGCTGCTGGACTCCCCTCGTGCGACAGGCGCTTATCGCTTCGTGATCATGCCAGGGCGTGACACGGTGGTTGACGTACAGTCTAAAGTTTACCTACGCGATAAAGTGGGCAAACTGGGCGTCGCGCCGCTGACCAGCATGTTCCTGTTCGGGCCGAACCAGCCCTCTCCGGCGACCAATTTCCGTCCTGAACTGCATGATTCCAATGGCCTCTCCATTCATGCGGGTAACGGCGAGTGGATCTGGCGTCCGCTGAACAACCCGAAACACCTCGCCGTCAGCAGCTTTGCGATGGAAAACCCGCAGGGCTTTGGTCTGCTGCAACGTGGCCGTCAGTTCTCCCGCTTTGAAGATCTGGATGACCGCTACGATCTGCGTCCAAGCGCCTGGGTTACGCCGAAAGGCGACTGGGGTAAAGGCAAGGTTGAGCTGGTTGAAATTCCAACTAACGATGAAACCAACGATAACATTGTGGCGTACTGGACACCGGATCAGCTGCCGGAAGCCGGTAAAGAGATGAACTTCAAGTATGCGATCACCTTCAGCCGTGACGAAGACAAACTGCACGCACCGGATAACGCGTATGTTATGCAGACGCGTCGTTCGACGGGTGACGTGAAGCAGTCCAACCTGATTCGTCAGCCGGATGGCACGCTGGCATTTATCGTGGACTTCACCGGGCAGGATATGAAAAAACTGGCCCCGGATACTGCCGTGACGGCACAGGCCAGCATTGGCGATAACGGTGAAATCGTTGAGAACGCCGTGCGTTACAACCCGGTCACCAAAGGGTGGCGTTTGACCCTGCGCGTGAAGGTGAAAGATCCGAAACAGACCACTGAAATGCGCGCCGCGCTGGTCAGTAACGATAAGCCGCTGAGTGAAACCTGGAGCTATCAGCTACCTGCCAATGAATAATACATCTGAATATATTGATGCCATGCCGCTGACGGACATTGAAAAAGCGGCACTCCCTGCGAGCGACATCCGCGCGGTTCACACCGCGCTGGATGGTGAACATCGTCACTTTTCCCGTGATGATGATACGCCGCTGGGGTCAGTGAAGGCACGTCTGGAGCAGGCATGGCCGGACTCGCTGGCAGAAGGGCAGCTAATCAAGGATGACGAAGGGCGTGACCAGCTACAGGCGATGCCGAAGGCCACGCGTTCCTCCATGTTCCCCGATCCGTGGCGCACCAACCCGGTGGGCCGCTTCTGGGATCGCCTGCGTGGGCGTGACGTGACGCCGCGCTATCTGTCACGTCTGACCAAAGAACAGCAGGCATCCGAGCAGAAATGGCGTACCGTGGGAACGATTCGTCGTTACATTCTGCTGCTGCTGACGCTGGCGCAGACGGTTGTCGCCACCTGGTACATGAAAACCATTCTGCCGTACCAGGGCTGGGCGTTGATTAACCCTGCTGACATGATTGGCCAGGATATCTGGGTCTCCTTCATGCAGCTGCTGCCGTATATTTTACAGAGCGGCATTCTTCTGCTGTTCGCGGTGCTGTTCTGTTGGGTCTCTGCCGGGTTCTGGACGGCGCTGATGGGCTTCCTGCAACTGCTGATGGGGCGTGACAAATACAGCATTTCCGCGTCGACGGTCGGGGATGAGCCCCTCAATCCTGAGCACCGTACCGCGCTGATCATGCCTATCTGTAACGAAGACGTTGACCGCGTATTCGCCGGGCTGCGTGCTACCTGGGAGTCCGTGAAGGCGACCGGTAACGCGGCGCATTTCGACGTCTATATCCTGAGCGACAGCTACAATCCGGATATCTGCGTGGCGGAGCAAAAAGCCTGGATGGAGCTGATTGCCGAGGTGCAGGGCGAAGGGCAGATCTTCTACCGTCGTCGTCGTCGTCGTGTTAAGCGTAAGAGCGGAAACATTGATGACTTCTGTCGTCGCTGGGGTAACCAGTACAGCTACATGGTGGTACTGGATGCAGACTCCGTGATGAGCGGCGACTGCCTGAGCGGGCTGGTCCGTCTGATGGAAGCCAACCCGAACGCGGGAATTATTCAGTCCTCGCCAAAAGCGTCCGGTATGGACACGCTGTATGCGCGCTGCCAGCAGTTTGCGACCCGCGTCTACGGGCCGCTGTTTACTGCCGGTCTGCACTTCTGGCAGTTGGGTGAATCCCACTACTGGGGCCACAACGCCATTATCCGCGTGAAGCCATTCATCGAGCACTGCGCCCTGGCGCCGCTGCCGGGTGAAGGGTCGTTTGCGGGGTCCATTCTGTCGCATGACTTTGTGGAAGCTGCGCTGATGCGTCGCGCAGGGTGGGGCGTCTGGATTGCCTACGATCTGCCTGGCTCGTATGAAGAGCTGCCGCCGAACCTGCTGGATGAGCTCAAACGCGACCGCCGCTGGTGTCACGGTAACCTGATGAACTTCCGCCTGTTCCTGGTAAAAGGGATGCACCCTGTTCACCGTGCGGTGTTCCTGACGGGCGTTATGTCCTATCTGTCTGCGCCGCTGTGGTTTATGTTCCTGGCGCTCTCAACCGCGTTGCAGGTTGTGCATGCCCTGACGGAGCCGCAGTACTTCCTGCAACCGCGCCAGCTGTTCCCGGTGTGGCCGCAGTGGCGTCCGGAGCTGGCGATCGCGCTGTTCGCGTCGACCATGGTGCTGCTGTTCCTGCCTAAGCTGCTCAGTATCATTCTGATCTGGTGCAAAGGTTCGAAGGAGTACGGTGGTTTCTGCCGCGTGACCCTTTCACTGCTGCTGGAAGTGCTGTTCTCGGTCCTGCTGGCGCCGGTGCGTATGCTGTTCCATACGGTGTTTGTGGTGAGCGCGTTCCTGGGATGGGAAGTGGTGTGGAATTCACCGCAGCGTGACGATGATTCTACGCCGTGGAGTGAGGCCTTTATGCGCCACGGCTCTCAGCTGCTGCTGGGCCTGGTGTGGGCCGTTGGTATGGCCTGGCTGGATCTGCGTTTCCTGTTCTGGCTTGCGCCGATTGTGTTCTCGCTGATCCTGTCGCCGTTTGTATCGGTGATCTCCAGCCGTTCCACGGTGGGCCTGCGTACCAAACGCTGGAAGCTGTTCCTGATCCCGGAAGAGTATTCTCCGCCGCAGGTGCTGGTGGATACCGATACCTATCTGGAGCAGAACCGCAAACGCACGCTGGATGATGGCTTTATGCATGCCGTGTTTAACCCGTCATTCAACGCGCTGGCAACCGCGATGGCGACGGCGCGTCACCGCGCCAGCCAGGTGCTGGAGATCGCCCGCGATCGCCACGTTGAGCAGGCGCTGAACGAGACGCCAGAAAAGCTTAACCGCGACCGTCGTCTGGTGTTGTTGAGCGATCCGGTGACGATGGCACGGCTTCACTACCGCGTGTGGTCCTCTCCGGAGAGATACTCTTCGTGGGTGAACTACTACAAGGACGTGAAGCTGAATCCGCTGGCCCTGAAGGCGAAGTAAGTTGTTAAGTAGGGCGGGTAAGCGAAGCGCCACCCGCCAAATAAAATACCGGCTTAATCGCCGGTATTTTTTTAGAGGTCAGAAATGAAAGTAATCATTGTCGTCATGATGGCATGCCTGCTCAGCGGCTGCGGCAGCATTATCAGCCGCACCATCCCCGGGCAGGGCCACGGGAATCAGTACTACCCCGGCGTACAGTGGGATGTCCGTGATTCCGCATGGCGCTATCTCACCGTGCTCGATCTGCCGTTTTCGCTGATTTTCGACACGCTACTGCTGCCCATCGATGCCAGCCACGGCCCCTACGAGTAGCGGTGACTTATCGCTCGTCCCATTCGTCCGCTGCGGCCTGACCCTCTTCGGTATCCAGCGGCGGTTCGAGCTGAAACTCACCTTCGTCCCATTCGTGCAGCGTATTTTCTTCCAGCCACTCCTGACGTAACTCAATTTCGTCATAGTCGCCGTCGAATACCGCCTGCGCACCTTCACCACTCAGTATCGGCAGACATTCACCATCTTCACCTTCATCAGCAAAGAATTCGGCCTGCCACATAATATCGCCGTCCTGTAGGACGTATTTTTGGATATTGAGTTGTTGCACGTCAGCATCTTCTTCCTCAACGCCGGGATTATCGGCGAGGAACTCTTCGCGAGCGGCATCAATTGCTTCTTCCAGCGTGGCGTACATGGTCATTGGTGTCTCCCTGTTTTTCGTGAAGGTATTCAGGGAAAGAATAGCTGATTATGTGATTTTGCAAGTATGAATGCGAAAATTAGCCGTCACGATGTTGTCTTATTCGCGCCGGGCGTAGCGCCCGGGATAAGCTGAGCCACGAATAAACGGCGTTGAACAGCACGACGCCTGCCGTCACGATAAAGACCGCCCGGAAACCGAAGCTGGCCGAAATCCCCGCGCCGACCAGCGGTCCGGTGACGTTACCCAGATCGCGAAACGACTGGTTATAGCTGAAAATACGACCGGCTATCTGGTTGGTGGAGTTATAGACCAGCAGCGTCTGTACAGCCGGGAGTAGCGCACCATCCGCAGCCCCCAGCAGGAAGCGCAGGACGCCGAGCTGCCACGGAGACTGCACCAACGCCATGGGGATCAGCAGCAGGACGGAGACGATCAGGGCGCAGATCAGGATCTTTTCCGGGCCGATACGGTCTCCCAGCTTGCCGAGCCTCGGCGCGCTCAGTAGCGCCGCCACGCCGGGAACAGAGGCGATTAGGCCGCTGATAAAGGCGATATTGCTGACGTTTCCCGCCAGGTCGCGTACGTAGAGCGTCAGTATAGGCGCGATTGAACCGGTGGCCACCTGGATAATCATGGTGGTTACAAACAGGCTCAGCACCAGCTTTGGGTTTTTCAGCGAGGCCAGCACATCCCGGGCGTGCAGCATCTCTTTTTTGGCCACGGGCGTGAAATTCTCGCGGATACAGATAAGCGTCACCAGGAAGCAGAGGAACAGCACGCTGGCGGTAATGAAGAATACCGGCCGCAGTCCGTAGTGGTCGGCCAGCAGCCCGCCCGCCAGTGGGCCCAGCAGTGCGCCGCTTACGCCGCCAGTGGATAGCGTGCCCAACGCCCAGCCGCTTTTCTGGCGCGGGATTTGGGTGGCGATCAGGGCGTTGGCGTTAGGGATAAATCCCCCGAGCAGGCCCAGAAGCGCGCGTAGTATCAGGAACTGCCAGACATTCTGCGCCACCCCCATCAGCAGCATAATGATCGCCATGCCGAGCGCGGAGCGCAGCAGCATAATTTTGCGGCCTTTGCGATCCGCCAGCCCACCCCAGAAAGGCGACGCAATGGCGGAGAACAGGAACGTAATGCTGAACACCAGGCCGGACCACATATTCAGGGCGCTATGTCCGGTGACGCCGAGCTGTTCAACGTAGAGGGGCAGGAAGGGCATCACCAGGCTAAAGGCGGCGCCAGTAAGAAAACAACCCAGCCACGCAACCGTCAGGTTACGTTTCCAGTTTATGGGAGCATCTGTGGGGGACATAACTATCCGCATAATGAGGTGCAGGGCACCGTGAACAGTGAGGTAATAAGCCTGCTAATTATGCGCCCGGGGTATGATTGCCGCAATGACGGGGAGCTTTTAAAGCTAAAACAACATGCGGCCCGAAGGCCGCACGCAGGTTAATACCGGGAAGGGACGCCCTGAGGCCGGGTTTTAAAGCGGCGATGCAGCCACATGTACTGCTCCGGGGCGAGCATAATGCATTTCTCGACAGCGCCGTTCATCCAGCGGGCGGTGGTTTCTGCATCAATCAGCGGTGGCGCGAGTTCCGGCTCCAGCATGATGAGCTGATAGCCTGAACCGTCTGGTTTACGGCGCGGTACAAACGGCACGATAGCCGCTTTGGACATCCGCGCCAGCATCCAGGTCCCGGTGGTCGTCGCTGCATCTTCCACCGCAAAGAACGGGACAAATACGCTGGATTGCGGGCCATAGTCATGATCCGGGGCATACCAGACCACTTCACCTGATTTCAGGGCGCGGATCATCCCTTTCAGGTCTTTGCGATCGATCATGCTTTTATTGGAGCGCATGCGTCCGTTGGTCTGGATCAAATCGATCACCGGATTATCGTTAGGACGATAAACGCCAATACCCGGGGCCTGCATGCCGAACATGCGCGCGCCAATTTCGAGCGTCAGGAAATGAACGCCAATCAGCAGGACGCCAGTCTGGTTGGCCTGAAGAGTATGCACCGGCTCCATGCCGGTCCCGGCCACTTCCGTCCAGCGCGCCATGCGTTTATCCGACCAGAACCAGGCCATACCGGTCTCCATCAGCCCCATGCCGACAGATTCGAAGTTTTTAACCACCATGTCGTGGCGCTCAGATTCACTCATCTGAGGAAAACAAAGCTCAAGGTTACGATACGCGATCCTGGCGCGACGCTTCATAAACTGCTGAGCAATGCGGCCCAGTCCTTTACCCATGCGGAAAATGACGGGATAAGGCAGCTGTACAATTAGCCACAACAAGCCAATGCCTGACCATGTTAACCAATAGCGGGGATGCAAAAGCGCGGCAGTAAATTTCGGTAACTGGGTCATGTCTGTCCTGTGTTCTAACGTCCTGAAAGGATATTGTCTCATTTTTTAAGGCATAGCCAAAATGTCTGTCATCGAAACATGAAAGAATATGCAAATGTTAAGTCTGATTAATCAGGTTGACTGAAATGTAGCGTAAATTGTGTGGATGTAAATTGTCTTTGTTTGCTATATCATGCCGACCGATTTTTAATTCTCAACGATTGCAGGACTTGTACACCATGCCAGTGTTACACAACCGCGTTTCGAATGAGATGTTGAAAGCGCGTATGTTGGCCGAAACCGAACCGCGCACAACGATCTCTTTCTATAAGTATTTCACCATCGATGATCCCCAGGCGACCCGCGATGCGCTTTACCAGGCTTTTACCGCCCTGAACGTGTTTGGTCGCGTCTATCTGGCGCGTGAGGGGATTAACGCGCAGATCAGCGTGCCGGAAAGCAAGGTCAGTGCTTTCCGCGACCTCCTTTACGGGTTTGATCCGGCGCTTAACGGCGTACGCCTGAACATTGCGCTGGATGATGACGGTAAATCATTCTGGGTGCTGCGCATGAAGGTGCGCGAGCGTATTGTGGCGGATGGCATTGACGATCCGAGCTTCAATGCTGCTAATGTGGGGGAGTACCTCAAGGCCGCTGAAGTGAACGCGATGCTCGACGATCCGGATGCGGTGTTCATTGATATGCGTAACCACTACGAATATGAAGTGGGGCACTTCGAGAATGCGATGGAAATTCCTGCCGACACCTTCCGCGAGCAACTGCCAAAAGCCGTTGAGATGATGCAGGAGCATAAAGACAAAAAGATCGTTATGTACTGCACCGGGGGGATCCGCTGTGAAAAAGCCAGCGCCTGGATGAAGCACAACGGGTTTAATAAAGTCTGGCACATTGAGGGTGGGATCATTGAGTATGCCCGTCGCGCCCGTGAGCAGGGTTTACCGGTGCGTTTTATCGGTAAGAACTTTGTGTTTGACGAGCGTATGGGCGAGCGAATTTCAGAGGACGTGATCGCGCACTGCCACCAGTGCGGAACACCGTGCGATACGCATACCAACTGCAAAAACGACGGATGTCATCTGCTGTTTATTCAGTGCCCTGCATGTGCCGAGAAGTTTAATGGCTGCTGTAGCGAGCTGTGCAGTGAAGAGAGTATCTTGCCTGAAGAAGAGCAACGTCGTCGCCGTGCCGGACGCGAGAACGGGAATAAGATCTTTAATAAATCCCGGGGCCGACTGAATACCAAACTGGGTATTCCGGACCCGGAGTAAAACACTGCCCGGCGGCGCGAAAGCCTGCCGGGCCTGTTTTATGACTTCTGCTGAACGCCTTCCACCGAAATAATCAACTCAACATCCTGCGATGCCGGGCCTAAATCCGTGGTGATATTAAAATCTTTCAGATGAATTTTGCCTGCGGCTTCAAACCCAGCACGTTTTCCGCCCCACGGATCGTCGCCCTGTCCAATTAATTTGGCATCCAGTGTGACCGGTTTTGTTACGCCGTTCAGCGTCAGATTGCCGGTAATAGCGAGCTTATCACCGTCTTTCTTCACCTCTGTCGACGCGAAAGTAGCTTGCGGGAATTTGCCCACGTTCAGGAATTCAGCGCTGCGCAGATGTTTATCACGCTCGGCGTGATTAGTGTCGACGCTGTTGGTATTAATGGTGACGTTCACTTTATCGGCAGCAGGGTTTTTCTCGTCGAAAGTAAATGTGCCATCGAAATCATTGAACGTGCCATATAACCAGCTGTAACCCAGATGCTGAATACGGAAATTGACGAAGGCATGCTGGCCCTCTTTATCAATTTTATAGTCGGCGGCCAGGGCCGAACCGGTGGTAAATAGCAGCGAACCTAATGCGATACCCAACAGGCGTTTTTTCATTTTATGCTCCAGAGTCAACTGACGAACGGCCAAGCATGCGCTTCAGCGTATCGTCTTTATCAATAAAGTGGTGTTTCAGGGCCGGAAGGCCATGCAGGACAGACAGGATCACGACGCTCCATGCCAGCCACAGATGAACCACACCTGCGGTGTCAGCCTGTGAACCGGCGTCAGCCAGCGTGGCTGGGACGTCAAAAAGCCCAAACACGCTGATCGGTTTACCGTCTGCGGTCGAAATGAGATAGCCGCTGATCAGAATGGCGAACAGCAGGGCATAGAGTGCGATATGTGCGCCAACAGCGCTTATGCGGGTAAGTCGGCCATGGCTTTTGAGCGCTGGAGGGGGCGGAGAGATATGTCGCCAGATCACGCGAAAAACCAGACCCATCATCAGCAGAACCCCAATGCTTTTGTGCAATTCGGGGGCCTGATGATACCAACCGTCATAATAGCTTAATGTCACCATCCAGAGGCCGAGACCAAACATGGCATAAACGGCAAGTGCAAATAGCCAGTGTAAACACATGGATATTATTCCGTAGCGACGGGAGGAGTTACGCCATTGCATATGAATTTCCGTTCTCAAATGACTGAGCAATAAAAATGGACGGGTTAAATAAATAATGCAACTGAAAAAAATGAATAATGTTTTTTATTTAATTTATTTCAGCGAATTTGAATATGTTTCCGCAATGTATTTCAATCGCTTCGTTCAATAAATTTGAGGTGACGTTTTTTAAAAAATATAAGTTAAATAAGTTTAAAGGAGTGTCAATAAACGTCAGCAAGAACTTTCAGAAGAATACAATATAGATAACGTCAATGATCGCCAGCAGCGACCAAAGAGCAATGTAGAGCATGAAATGCTCGCGGATGTTATTGATAAGGTAATTCACCAGTCTGCGCATCATGCCCCTCTCGCTAAACAGGCCCCGGTTATTCGGAGCCTGTAGAGGTATTATCGATCAAAGCGAGAAAGCGCGAAGGGCTTGAGATCAAACGAAGGCGCGATCCCCTGAGCAAACTGGGCGGCGATTTCACCTAACACAGAGGCAAATTTAAACCCGTGGCCGCTGAGCCCGGTTATGAGCAGGGTGTTGTCGTGTCCCGGCAGGGTGTCGATGATAAAGTCTTCATCCGGGGTGTTGTCGTAGGTGCACGCTGCGCCGTAAAGCAACCCGCCTACGCCCGGCAGGATATTACGCAGGAACGTGAAGGCTTCGGAACCATCCTGCGGATAAGCGCCGTACGGCTTGCGTTCTTCCGCAGAGGAAATTACCTGCCCGCCGTTATGTTTGCCAATCTTGAGCGCGTCTTTTTCCGAGGGAAAACCGTAGAACTGGTCGCCATTGGGTAACTCGCCTGTAAACGCCGGGAATTTGTTCTGACTGCTGTAACGCCCGTCAGACTGGAACCAGGAGAAGACTTTGCGCACTGGCTGGATGGGCAGGTCCGGCAGCAGTTTCGTCACCCACGTTCCCGCACTCACCAGCAGACGCGTGGCGGTATATTCACCTTCAGAGGTGGTGACGGTTGAACCCTCTGCATGGTGGGTGATGCCCGTGACCGGACAGTTGAACAACTGCGCGCAGCCCGCTTTGGCGGCGAGATCAATCCAGGTCTTAATGGCCGTTTCGCTGTGCAGCACGCCAGAGTTGGCTTCAAACAACCCAATGTAGTCGTCAGGGACAGAAATTTCCGGCCAGCGCGCCATGATGCCGTTTGCATCCAGACGCTCGACGTCCAGGCGGTAGGCTTTCGCGCTCTCCTCGACGGTCGCCAGAAACGTGGAGCTGGCTGGCCCCAGGTTAACGACCCCGGTGCGCTCAAAAATGCGATCTTCGGTGAGGGCGGTCAGCTCATCCCACAGCGTCTGAGCCCGAAGCACCAGCGGTACATAACGTTCACCTTCACCGTAAGCGTGACGGATCAGACGGGTATCGCCGTGATGGCTTCCTTCAGAGTGGGGGGGAAGGTGGGCGTCAATCATCAGCACTTTCAGGCCCGCCTGCGTGGCGTAATAACCGGCGGCAGATCCTACGGAGCCGCTTCCGATAATGATTAAATCGTATTTCATAGGCTTCTCTTTACTAACGCTTTGTTAGCAGAGTAATTAACTAAGTGGGCTTATACAAGAGCGAAATAAATAAGGCACCGCGAGGGTGCCTGTTGAGTGAAAAGGGGCATAAGGTCAATGCCGTTTATACTCATTTTCCTGATAGTCGCCAGATTCTATTTTTGCGATGCCTGCTTCTAAAATAGAGATAAACTGACGGGCGACGTCTGTTGTAAGCCACAGCGTCTGTCCAACTTCCGCTTCATCACGGTTTTGCTGATTTGGGGTCTGGTAGTGCAAACGCAGCATCAGCGCATCGTAGCTGTCTACGGTGCTGATATCCCAGCCAACAAGCGGATGGGTCTGGATGACTTCACTATTCTTTTCCATTATAACCCCCTTAATGCGTGTTAGAAGACAACGACTTTGAGGTTCAATGCATGTTTTTCTGAAAGCAATTTCAGTATATCAATTAATAAGGGTTCAGAAGGAAAAAATAAACGGGTAGCAACACATTTTTATGCTTTTTAGGATTGTTCGAACAATAAAACGCCATCTTGTTCACGATTTTCTAAGAAGATGCTGAAATATTTTGAACTTTCAGGAGACGAAACGAAAAAAAGCCGGGGCGACCCGGCAAAAAAACACAATGAGGGAGCAAATTTTAATCAGTGATGAACCAGTCGTCGGCGCTTTCCCATGTTTCCTGCAAAATTTCGCTGATGCGTTCTTTGTCTTCTTTCGCGCCGCCGATGACGGAAAGATGGTTTGCTGTCGCATAACGTACCGTTACGGCACCATCGTTTTCAGGAAAAGTGCTGTTAATACGTCGGGATAGTTCACCCGCCAGAGCGTCGAGTGCGCCAGCAGGCAGGACGGTGGATTTGGCTATGGTGACTTCGATACGCATAAATGCCCCCTGTGTAATATACTGTTTATTTATACAGTTATATTGTCGGTTTGACAACAGGGGGCGCGATTTTTTTAGCGTTTTACCGTCCAGTTTACGGTTTCACCGGCCAGGAAGGGGATCAGCGTATCGTCGGTGAGCGCAATCGACGCTTCAACCTGGCTTTCTTTGCGCTCCAGCTCAATGAACGTGTCATTAACCGGCAGACCGTAGAAACGCGGGCCGTTAAGGGAGCAGAAGGCTTCGAAATGGTCTAACGCATTCATCTCTTCAAACACGGTTGCGTAACTTGCCAGGGCGGTCGGGGCGTTAAAACAGCCTGCACAGCCGCAGCTCGCCTCTTTACGGTGACGGGCATGCGGGGCGGAATCCGTGCCGAGGAACGCGCGCGGGAAGCCGCTGGCGACCAGCTCACGTAGCGCCTGCTGGTGGATGTTGCGCTTGAGGATCGGCAGACAATACAGATGTGGGCGAACGCCGCCCACCAGCATGTGGTTACGGTTAAACATCAGGTGCTGCGGGGTGATGGTGGCGGCAATCAGCTCGTTTCCATCCCGGACATACTCTGCGGCATCTTTAGTCGTAATGTGTTCAAACACCACTTTCAGCCCCGGAAGACGCTGGCGCAGCGGCTCCATGACCGTTTCGATAAAACGTGCTTCGCGATCGAAAATATCAATGTCAGCGTGGGTCACTTCCCCGTGCACCAGCAGCGGCATGCCCAGTTTTTGCATACGCTCCAGAACAGGCATGATGGCATCAATACTGGTCACCCCATGGCTGGAGTTAGTGGTGGCATTCGCCGGGTAGAGCTTCGCGGCGGTGAATACACCTTCGTTAAACCCGCGCTCAACTTCATTCGGATCCAGCGAGTCCGTCAGGTAGCAGGTCATCAATGGGGTAAAATCGTGTCCGGCCGGAACGGCGTCAAGGATACGCTGGCGATAGGCAATCGCGGCCTCGACGGTAGTGACTGGCGGAACCAGGTTAGGCATAACAATCGCACGGCCATAAATTTCGCTGGTATACGGCACGACGGTTTTCAGCATGTCGCCATCACGAAGATGGATATGCCAGTCGTCTGGGCGGCGGATTTTGAGAACCTGGGATTGTACAGTCATGGAAGCTCCGGCTTGAAAGAGATCAGTCATAAGAGGGCTGTTTTTGCCGGACACAAATCATAAGCGGAAACGTTTTCGTTTGCACACTATTCCGTTAAAAAAAACGGGCGCCTGAGCGCCCGGAGTGTTTAGTCGGTGAAAGGGATGATGATTTCACCCGGTTTCACCTCTATCCCTTTGGCATATTTTTTCGCCAGAGATTCGCCTTTGCTCTTGTCTTCGCTCAGAACATAGGCAGGCTGTTGGTTAAAGTAGTTCTGCAACGACTGGTTGAGATACGGCATCAGCGTTTGCAGCACCGGTTTCATTTTTTCCGGCGTCACAACCGCATCGACGATTTCCATCTCTTGCAGGAAAATTGCCCCTTTCTCTTTATTAAAGACCGGCAGCGCCTTGAGCTTCAGCTTGATATCCGCTTTCTGATTGCCGAAGAGCGAGGTCATATCGAGGCTGGCATCGCCGGAAAGGGTGACTTTGTTAGGCTCCTCGCGCCCAATCTGGCTGGCGAGATTCGTCAGGACGATATGCGCATCCGCAAGGCCGGGCACGCCGATATCTTTTGAAAAGTTATTATGTTTTTCCAGCGCCTGATTAATTTCCTGCTCACTGACGGTGTACTGCGTAAGCTGGTTACATCCCACCAGCAGACCACTGACAATTAACGCAGCGGCAATAACGATCTTTTTCATGGCGTTCCTCAACATAAAATCGGCGCATCTGTCCTGATACGCCAGTATGTCAGGGTGATCCAACAGAAACCAGCAGAAAAAACTGATAATGAAAGGGGTCAGGCGCCAGGCTCCAGCATCCCGCGGGTGCTGCGTTTATCACTGAACTGCCACCAGAGGGCAATCAGCGTCATAAAGCCGACCATGCCGAGCATGACCCACGGCAGCTCCGGCTGATGGAGCGCTTTTCCGGCATCAAACAGCCAGCCACCACCGGTGTAACCCAGTGCGCCGCCAAGCGCCAGCCCGAGACGGCTGAAGCCCATGTAGCTGCCTCGGGCCCGGGCGTCGGCAAGTGACGCGCTCAGCGTTTCACGGGCTGGCTCGGCAATGATTGAGCCAATATAGAAGGTGCAGATGAGCATAAACAGTTGCTGAAGCGAACTCACCAGGCCGATGGGCATCATGCTCAGCGTCATCAGCAACAGCCCGGCCATCAGACGGTGCTCAAGTCGGAAACGGCGCTCGCTCCAGCGGGCAATCGGATAGAGCAGCGTCAGAGAGAGGCAGGCCTCAATGGCATACATCCATTTCACCGCTGCCGGCGTGCCGGCAATATCGTTAACCATAATGGGCAGCATCAGCATGACCTGCACGGCGAGCATGTAGTAGCCAGTCAGGGTTAACACATAGGTGACGAAGCGTTTATCGCTTAGCACACGGTCGAGCCCTTCCCGCACAGGTGCTTTCACCGTTGACAGCTTCCACGCGGGCAGAAACAGACCGTTAAACAGCGCGCAGAGAATAAACAACACCGCGCCGGTGGCGCAGACCAGGCGGAAATCGTATTGCAGCAGCCAGCTTCCCAGCAGGGCGCCCACCACCGCGCCAGCGCTGTCCTGCATCATCAAAATCGAAAAGAAGCGCCCCCGGTGTTGCGGACGGATAAGCTTAACCACCAGCGCGGTACGCGGTGGGTCGAAAAGGGTGCCGCCAATCCCGGAAAGGAAACAGGAGAACCACAGCAGCCAGGGTTCATGAGCGATTGCCATGGTGGCGAATCCCGCCGCACGTAACAGCATGCCGGTGACGATCATCGGTTTCGCGCCGAAGCGGTCGGCTATTGCGCCGCCAAACACGCCCAGACCCTGTTGTACAAACTGGCGTAGACCCAGCGCGATCCCGACCATCAATGCCGCCCAGCCCATTTGATCGACAAAACGAATCGATATAAGCGGAAAAACGACAAAAAAGCCGAGCACGACCAGCATGTTATCGACGAGCAGGAAATATTTACCCAGGCTCCTGGCCTGTGATACGCGGGACATTTTCCCTCCAGGGAAAATAAAAGGTGAGCACGCTAACATTCTGCGGTGTCGCCGGGCTTTTTCCCATACCCGCTGGCGACAATATTTTTTTATCAAAAAGGTGCTTTGATAGAGAGTTCTCATCGAAAAATGTGAAAAGCGATCAAAATGGTATGTCACTGTTTTCACAGAAGGCACAGGCGCAGGTATAGTAAAGCTAACAGGCAGAGCAGAAGCGACGGGAAGGAGTGGTAACGATGTTTGGCTATCGCAGTAATGTGCCAAAAGTGCGTCTGACGACGGACAGGCTGGTCGTTCGTCTGGTGCATGAGCGTGATGCCTGGCGTCTGGCGGATTATTACGCCGAGAATCGCCAGTTTTTAAAACCCTGGGAACCCGTTCGGGACGAGAGCCACTGCTACCCCTCTGGCTGGCAGGCGCGCCTCAGTATGATTGCGGAATTTCATAAACAGGGAAGTGCGTTTTATTTCGCGCTTCTCGATCCGGAAGAGAAAGAGATCGTTGGCATTGCCAATTTTTCAAACGTGGTACGCGGGTCGTTTCACGCCTGTTACCTCGGGTATTCCATCGGTCAGAAATGGCAGGGGCAGGGGCTCATGTTTGAGGCGCTGACGGCGGCGATTCGCTACATGCAGCGCACGCAACATATCCATCGCATTATGGCCAACTACATGCCGCACAATAAGCGCAGCGGCGATCTGCTGGCCCGCCTGGGGTTTGAGAAAGAGGGCTATGCCAAAGATTATCTGCTGATTGACGGCGAGTGGCGGGACCATGTGCTCACCGCGCTCACCACCCAGGAGTGGACCGCGGGTCGTTAAGGAGAAAAAATGAAATATCAGTTAAATGGCGCCGAAGCGCGCGTGGTCGGCTGCCTTCTGGAAAAGCAGGTCACCACGCCGGAACAGTATCCTCTGTCCGTGAATGCCGTCACGATGGCCTGCAACCAGAAGACGAACCGTGAGCCGGTGATGAACCTTGGCGAGCACGAGGTGCAGGATACCCTTGACGAGCTGGTGAAGCGCCACTACCTGCGCACCGTCAGCGGCTTCGGTAATCGCGTCACTAAATATGAACAGCGCTTTTGTAATTCCGAATTTGGCGATTTAAAACTCAGCGCTGCGGAAGTGGCGGTGATCACCACGCTGCTGCTGCGCGGGGCGCAGACGCCGGGGGAACTGCGCACGCGCGCCTCTCGCATGCATGAATTTCGTGATATGCAGGACGTTGAACAGACGCTGGAGGGGCTGGCATCACGCGAGGACGGTCCTTACGTGGTGCGTCTGCCCCGCGAGCCGGGCAAGCGTGAAAGCCGCTACATGCACCTGTTTAGCGGCGACGTGGAGGCCTCTGCGCTGGCCGTCGAATCTGATACGCCAGCATCAAACGACAGCCTGACCGCGCGCGTGGCAGCCCTGGAAGACGAGGTTGCCGGGCTGAAGCAGCGTCTGGATGCGTTACTCGCACATCTGGGAGATTAATCGTGACAACATTACGCATTGGTGTTGTGGGGCTGGGAGGAATTGCGCAAAAAGCCTGGCTGCCCGTTTTAGGCGCCGCGTCCGACTGGACGCTGCAAGGGGCGTGGTCGCCCACCCGCGAGAAAGCTGAGCGCATCTGCAAAACCTGGCGCATCCCTTATGCCGGTTCGCTACAGGATTTAGCCCGTGAATGTGATGCGGTATTTGTGCATACCTCAACCGCGACGCACTATCAGGTGGTGAGCGAGTTGCTTAACGCAGGCGTTCACGTCTGCGTGGATAAACCCCTGGCGGAAAATGTACAGGATGCTGAACGACTGATTGAGCTGGCCGCGCGTAAAAAGTTGACGCTGATGGTCGGCTTCAACCGCCGTTTTGCACCGCTCTATCAGCTGCTTAAAGCGCAGTCCGGCTCGTTCGCCTCTCTGCGTATGGATAAGCACCGTACCGACAGCGTGGGGCCGAACGACCTGCGCTTCACGCTGCTGGATGATTATCTCCACGTCGTGGATACGGCCCTTTGGCTGAGTAACGGAAAAGCCCAGCTGCAAAGCGGCACGCTGCTGACTAACGAGCAGGGTGAGATGGTTTACGCCGAACATCATTTTGCCGTTGAGCATTTGCAGGTGACGACCAGCATGCATCGTCGGGCGGGCAGCCAGCGCGAGTCCGTGCAGGCCGTTACGGATGGCGCGCTGTATGACGTCACCGATATGCGAGAGTGGCGGGAAGAGAAGGGCAATGGCGTGGTCGCGTTACCGGTTCCCGGCTGGCAAAGCACCCTGGAGCAGCGTGGCTTCGTGGGCTGCGCGCGTCACTTCATCACCTGCGTGCAGAATCAGACGGTTCCTGAAACGTCCGGGGAGCAGGCTATTCTGGCGCAGCGCATTGTGGAACGACTCTGGCGCGAAGCCATGTCGGAATAACGCGTTGTAACATCTGCCGATAGTAATTCGTTGAAATCCGGTTAGACTAAGCGCCGCTTGTTGGCTTTGCCGGGTGGCGCTAACGCTTATCCGTCCTGGAAATCCGTAGGGTTGTGGAACTTCACGTTAATGAACTTATTAAAATCGCTGGCGGCCGTCAGCTCGATGACCATGTTTTCCCGCGTGCTTGGCTTTGCGCGCGATGCCATTGTGGCAAGGGTTTTTGGCGCCGGGATGGCGACTGACGCCTTTTTCGTCGCTTTTAAGCTGCCAAACCTGCTGCGCCGTATTTTTGCCGAAGGGGCCTTTTCACAGGCATTTGTTCCGATCCTCGCAGAATATAAAAGCAAACAGGGCGAAGATGCCACCCGCGTCTTTGTGGCCTACGTTTCCGGATTACTGACGCTGGCGCTGGCGATCGTGACCGTCCTGGGGATGCTGGCAGCGCCCTGGGTGATCATGGTGACGGCGCCGGGTTTTGCTGACACGGCGGATAAATTTGCCCTGACCACCCAACTGCTGCGTATAACCTTCCCCTATATTCTGCTGATTTCGCTGGCGTCGCTGGTGGGTGCCATCCTGAATACCTGGAACCGCTTCTCCGTTCCGGCCTTTGCCCCCACGTTCCTTAACGTCAGCATGATTGGCTTTGCGCTGTTCGCCGCGCCGCATTTTAACCCACCGGTGCTGGCGCTGGCCTGGGCCGTGACCGTCGGCGGCGTGTTACAGCTTGCTTACCAGCTTCCGCACCTGAAAAAAATCGGCATGCTGGTTCTGCCGCGCATTAATTTCAAAGATGCGGGCGCAATGCGCGTTATCAAACAGATGGGACCGGCGATACTCGGCGTGTCCGTTAGCCAGATCTCGCTGATCATCAATACCATCTTCGCCTCTTTCCTGGTGTCGGGCTCGGTGTCCTGGATGTACTACGCCGATCGTCTGATGGAGTTTCCATCCGGGGTGCTGGGCGTGGCGCTGGGGACTATTCTGCTGCCGTCGCTGTCGAAAAGTTTCGCCAGCGGCAACCACGATGAATACTGCCGCCTGATGGACTGGGGCCTGCGTCTCTGTTTTCTGCTGGCGCTGCCAAGCGCGGTGGCGCTGGGGATCCTGGCAAAACCGCTGACGGTTTCATTGTTCCAGTATGGAAAATTCACCGCCTTTGATGCCGCCATGACCCAGCGTGCGCTCGTAGCCTACTCGGTGGGGCTGATGGGGCTGATTGTCGTGAAGGTGCTTGCGCCCGGTTTCTATTCACGTCAGGACATCAAAACGCCGGTTAAGATTGCCATTGTGACGCTGATCATGACGCAGCTGATGAACCTGGCGTTTATTGGACCGCTGAAACACGCGGGGCTGTCATTGTCGATTGGTCTGGCGGCCTGTCTGAACGCCGGGCTGCTGTACTGGCAGCTGCGCAAGCAGGATATCTTCACACCGCAGCCGGGCTGGGCAAGCTTCCTGCTGCGTCTGGCGATTGCGGTAGTGGTGATGGCGGCCGCGCTGGTTGGCATGTTGTATGTCATGCCTGAGTGGGCGCAGGGCACCATGCCTTACCGCCTGATGCGTCTGATGGCCGTGGTGGTGGTCGGTGTGGTGGCGTACTTTGCCACGCTGGCGGTGCTTGGCTTCAAAGTGAAAGAGTTCACCCGCCGCACGGTATAAACGCCAAAAGGGGAGTTCACCAGAAGGTGCTCCCCGCTTCATGACGTGCCGCTACTGCGTCAAATCGAAATCTTTTTCCCACCCGTGATACGTGCCGTGGCCGTCTGACCATCCGCACCGTACAGCCCCGGCTCTTTATAGGGCTTTAACACTTCAAGCGCCTGCTGATTACGGATAATCTGTCCTTCCAGCAGCCAGCCGTTATGCTGGTTGAGATCGCGAAGATGCTGGGTTTTTTCTGTAATGGTCTGCCAGCGTTCGTTGATCTCATCATTGGCGCTGCGTTTCGCGTCTTGCTCAGCGCGTCGCTGTTTTTCCAGATAATCCAGGGTCGCCAGCAGCGAGCTTTTATCTTCAGTTATGCGTTGCAACGCGCTGCCGTTGATTTGACCAGAAGAGAGGTGGTGCTGTTCTGCATCCATCACCGTTTTCAGGTCGTTCAGGACCACCGTCATCTGATCCAGTATTTCTGACAGTCGACTCATACGGTTAGTTACTCTGGAGGAAACTCTGTGCGTCCTGAATCAGCGCATCAGCGATTTTGCTGGTATCCATTTTCAGTTCGCCGTTACGGATAGCCGTTTTCAGCGCTTCAACACGTTCCATGTTGATATCGCTGCTGCCTGGCTGCATCAGCTTCGACTGCGCATCGCTCAGCGTGACGCTGGTGCTGTTAGCCGTCGACGTTTTTTCCAGACGCGTTTTTTGCGGGGCAGCCTCATTCGTTTCGCGAGGTTGTACAGTGCTAACCGGCTTCAGGGCTGATGTACGATCAATGCTCATAGTGTTGTCCTCATCGAGGGTTCGCGGCGTTTGCGCCTGACATCATCATTTGTTGAATATTTATCGGCAGTCGCCGCGAAATCTTTAAAAAGATTACAGGTTAATCAGAATATTCCCATCAGGACCGACCGTGCCGCTGACCACCTGGCCTGAGGACATTCTGACCCGGGCATTTTGCGCCACTGCGGCATTATTCAGCGCTTTTCCTTCACTGTTGATACTAAAGCCTTCGCCATTGGCGACCACCATCACCTGTTGTCCCGCTTTCACCCGCCACGCCTGGCGCAGCATGGATAGCTGTATCGCCTGTCCAGGAGCGACATCGCGCAGGCTGACCGCCTCCTGAGCCTGGTTGATATCCAGCATCGTCCGCGGTGGAAGCTGATCCAGACGGCCTCGCTTCAGCGTTACGCTGTCAGGTTGCAGCAGGCTGCCCCGGGGAATGGGAACGGCGGCGACAACATAATTGCCCGTCGCCTGAACCGCAACCTGTAAGTAGCGTTTTTCATTGGCGCAACGCGCCAGCACGTTCACGTTGCCCCATAAGCGGGTGCTGCCGGTCACGCTAAATGACGGGGCTTCGCAGGAAGGGTAAAGGTTAGGCGGGGTGCGCACGGTCACGCGTACGTCATCGCTGAAACCGGCCAGCTTCTGCGCAAAGAATGCATTGAGCTGGTCCTCTAACCCCTCAGCCTGCACCAGAGGGCTTAAAAGCAGTAGGGTCGCCGCCAGGCCACGTTTAAAAGTCCGCATCGCACGTTCCACCATGTCCAGAATTTAGCAAATTCTACCCGCAGTGGTTTTCCATCAACGCAACAAATAGCGACGCATTTTGCGCTTATTCCGTCGATAGGGGAGACGGGGTGAGATTTAAGCTGTGAACTGAAATTTTCTCATCAGCGGAGGAGACATGCTCGATAAACTCGACGCCGCGTTACGTTTTCAGCAGGAAGCGCTCAATTTACGCGCCCAGCGGCAGGAGATTTTAGCCGCCAATATCGCCAACGCGGATACCCCCGGGTATCAGGCGCGCGATATTGATTTTTCCAGTGAACTCAAAAAAGTGATGGAGCGTGGACGTGCCGAAGGAACGGGTGTCTCACTGGCCCTGACATCCTCACGTCATATTCCCGCTCAGGCGATGACCGCGCCAACGACCGACCTGCTTTACCGTATTCCCGATCAGCCCTCACTTGATGGCAATACCGTCGACATGGACCGGGAGCGCACACAGTTTGCCGATAACAGCCTGCAATACCAGACAGGTCTGACGCTACTCGGCGGGCAAATTAAAGGCATGATGACCGTCCTACAGGGGGGCAATTAGTAAATGGCCTTGCTGAATATTTTTGATATCGCCGGTTCGGCATTAACGGCGCAGTCCAAACGACTGAACGTGGCCGCCAGTAACCTGGCCAACGCCGACAGCGTGACCGGCCCTGACGGGCAACCGTATCGCGCTAAACAGGTTGTCTTCCAGGTTGATGCTGCACCGGGTGCGGCAACGGGCGGCGTAAAAGTGGCGGACGTGGTTGAGAGCCAGGCACCCGACAAGCTGGTTTACGAGCCAGGCAACCCGCTCGCGGATGCCAGCGGCTACGTGAAAATGCCGAACGTGGATGTGGTCGGGGAGATGGTGAACTCCATGTCCGCGTCGCGTAGCTACCAGGCAAACGTTGAAGTGCTTAATACCGTGAAGAGCATGATGCTCAAAACACTCACTCTCGGCCAGTAAAGGAGACACGCATGTCCATCGCCGTAAACGTGAATGACCCGACAAATACCGGCGTCAACAGCACCAGCAGTGCGACCGGTTCCAGCTCTCTCACCGGGAGCAATGCCTCCGATTTACAGAGCAGCTTTCTGACCCTGCTGGTGGCGCAGCTGAAAAATCAGGACCCGACCAATCCGATGCAGAACAACGAACTGACCACGCAGCTTGCGCAGATCAGTACCGTCAGCGGCATTGAGAAACTGAACACCACGCTCGGCTCGGTCTCCGGTCAAATCGATAACAGCCAGTCCTTGCAGGCCGCCAACCTGATCGGTCACGGGGTGATGATCCCGGGGACCACGATTCTGGCGGGCACCAGCACTACCGATGGCACGTCCACCACCACCACGACGCCGTTTGGCGTTGAGTTGCAGCAGCCGGCCGACAAAGTCACCGCCACAATCAAAGACGCCAGCGGCAACGTGGTGCGCACGATTGAGATTGGCGAGCTTAAAGCGGGCGTTCATACCTTTACCTGGGATGGCAGCCTGACCGACGGCACTAAAGCGCCTAACGGCTCGTATCAGGTTGCGATTAGCGCCAGCAACGGCACCACTCAGTTGGTGGCTCAGCCGCTACAGTTTGCCCTGGTTCAGGGCGTCATCAAAGGTAGCGATGGCAACAAACTGGATTTGGGTACCTCCGGTACCACCACACTCGACGAAGTTCGGCAGATTATCTAAGCCTTCATACTTATCAGGAGTAAGTCATGGCCTTTTCTCAAGCGGTCAGCGGCCTGAATGCTGCGGCCACCAACCTGGACGTCATTGGCAACAACATCGCCAACTCCGCGACCTATGGTTTTAAATCCGGTTCTGCGTCTTTTGCAGATATGTTTGCAGGCTCTAAAGTGGGCCTGGGCGTGAAGGTTGCGGGTATCACCCAGGACTTCACCGACGGGACGACCACCAACACCGGTCGCGGTCTGGACGTCGCCATCAGCCAGAACGGTTTCTTCCGTATGGTGGATGCCAACGGTTCCGTGTTCTACAGCCGCAACGGCCAGTTCAAGCTGGATGAAAACCGTAACCTGGTGAACATGCAGGGGCTTCAGTTAACCGGTTATCCGGTTGCCGGCACGCCGCCTACGGTGCAAACCGGTGCGAATCCGCAGGCGATCTCCATCCCAACGACGCTGATGGCGGCGAAGTCCACCACCACGGCCTCTCAGCAGATCAACCTGAACTCCACCGATACCGCGCCAACCGTCGCCTTCGAACCGTCCAACCCTGACTCTTACAACAAGAAAGGCACCGTGACGGTGTTTGACAGCCAGGGTAATGCGCACAACATGAACCTGTTTTATGTCAAAAACGAGACGCCAGCTAACTCCTGGAAAGTGTATTCGCAGGACGGCAGCGTAGCGGGAGATGCAGCGAAACTGGCAACCACGCTGACCTTTAACGAGAGTGGTGTGCTGACGGGTGGCGATGATATCAAGATCACAACGGGCACCGTTCCGGGCGCGACGCCAGCCACGTTTGACATGAGTTTCGCCAACTCCATGCAGCAAAACACCGGTGCGAACAACATCGTGGCGACGAGCCAGAACGGCTATAAGCCGGGCGATCTGGTGAGCTACCAGATCAACGATGACGGTACCGTTGTCGGTAACTATTCGAACGAACAGACCCAGGTGCTGGGCCAGATCGTGCTGGCAAACTTCGCCAACAACGAAGGCCTGAAATCCGAAGGGGATAACGTCTGGTCTGCCACGCAGTCTTCCGGGGTTGCCCTGCTGGGAACCGCGGGTTCCGGTAACTTCGGCACGCTGACTAACGGTGCGCTGGAAGCCTCCAACGTCGATCTGAGTAAAGAGCTGGTGAACATGATCGTCGCGCAACGTAACTACCAGTCCAACGCGCAGACCATCAAAACCCAGGATCAGATCCTCAACACGCTGGTTAACCTGCGTTAAGCAGCTGACGGGAAAGCGCAATGGATCACGCAATATATACAGCGATGGGCGCAGCAAGCCAGACGCTCAATCAGCAAGCTGTTACCGCCAGCAACCTTGCGAACGCTTCCACGCCAGGTTTTCGTGCGCAGCTCAACGCGCTGCGTGCGGTGCCGGTAGAAGGGCTGTCATTGCCCACGCGTACGCTGGTCACCGCCTCCACGCCGGGCGCCGACATGACGCCAGGTCAGATGGATTACACCGCGCGTCCGCTGGACGTTGCCCTTCAGCAGGACGGCTGGCTGGCGGTGCAAACGGCTGACGGCGGGGAAGGGTATACCCGCAACGGTAATATCCAGGTGAGCGCCACCGGGCAGCTGACGATTCAGGGGCATCCGGTTATGGGCGAAGCCGGTCCGTTGACGGTGCCGGAAGGGTCAGAGCTGACCATTGCGGCAGACGGGACGATCTCGGCGTTAAACCCGGGCGACCCGGCGAACACCGTTGCGCCTGTCGGTCGTCTGAAGCTGGTGAAAGCGGAAGGCAACGAAGTGCAGCGTGGCGATGACGGGATGTTCCGTCTGACCCAGGCGGCGCAGGCCACGCGTGGCGCCACGTTACAGGCCGACCCGACCATCCGCGTGATGTCCGGCGTGCTGGAAGGCAGTAACGTCAAACCGGTGGAAGCCATGACCGACATGATCGCCAGCGCCCGCCGCTTCGAAATGCAGATGAAAATCATCAGCAGCGTCGATGAAAACGCAGGCAAGGCTAACCAACTTCTGGCTATGAGTTAACAGGACTCCCTATGATCAGTTCTTTATGGATCGCGAAAACCGGTCTGGACGCACAGCAAACCAATATGGATGTGATTGCCAACAACCTGGCAAACGTCAGCACCAATGGTTTCAAGCGCCAGCGTGCGGTTTTCGAAGATTTGCTTTATCAAACGATTCGTCAGCCAGGGGCGCAGTCTTCTGAGCAAACCACGCTGCCGTCCGGTCTGCAAATTGGTACCGGCGTGCGCCCGGTCGCCACCGAGCGTCTGCACAGCCAGGGCAACCTGTCCCAGACCAACAACAGTAAAGACGTTGCCATTAAAGGTCAGGGTTTCTTCCAGGTGCAGCTGCCTGACGGGACCTCCGCCTATACCCGCGATGGTTCGTTCCAGGTGGATCAGAATGGTCAGCTGGTGACGGCGGGCGGTTTCCAGGTTCAGCCTGCGATCACCATACCGGCGAACGCGTTGAGTATCACCATTGGTCGTGACGGTATCGTCAGCGTCACTCAGCAAGGTCAGGCCGCGCCGGTCCAGGTTGGACAGCTCAACCTGACCACCTTCATGAACGATACCGGACTGGAAAGCATCGGCGAGAACCTCTACACCGAAACGCAGTCTTCCGGCACGCCAAATGAAAGTACCCCGGGCCTGAACGGGGCGGGGCTGCTGTATCAGGGGTATGTGGAAACCTCGAACGTTAACGTGGCGGAAGAGCTGGTGAATATGATCCAGGTCCAGCGCGCCTATGAAATTAACAGTAAAGCAGTGTCGACGACCGACCAGATGCTGCAAAAACTGACGCAACTCTAAGGTGTAGCCCGGTGCGGTAAACGTCGCACCGGCTCCCTGTTTTCGAAGATGAAGGCAATGCAAAAAAACGCGGCGTTTCGTTATCCGATCCTGACTGTTCTGGCCGTCACCCTCAGCGGGTGTGCCTGGATCCCGTCTAAACCATTGGTACAGGGTGCGACTACCGCCCAACCCGTTCCCGGCCCCGCGCCGGTGGTGAACGGCTCTATTTTCCAGACCGCGCAGCCGATTAACTACGGTTATCAGCCGCTGTTTGAAGACCGTCGTCCGCGTAACGTTGGCGATACGCTGACCATTGTGTTGCAGGAAAACGTCAGTGCGAGTAAGAGCTCGTCGGCGAACGCCAGCCGCGATGGCAAAACCAATTTTGGCTTCGACACCGTGCCGCGCTATCTGCAAGGGCTGTTCGGCAACGCCCGTGCGGATGTGGAAGCCTCCGGCGGCAACACCTTTAACGGTAAAGGTGGTGCGAACGCCAGCAACACCTTCAGCGGAACGCTGACGGTTACGGTTGATCAGGTTCTGGTGAACGGCAACCTGCACGTGGTGGGCGAAAAACAGATCGCCATTAACCAGGGTACGGAATTCATTCGCTTCTCCGGTGTGGTTAACCCTCGCACTATCAGCGGCACCAACACCGTACCGTCCACCCAGGTGGCGGATGCGCGCATTGAGTACGTCGGCAACGGCTACATCAACGAAGCGCAAAATATGGGCTGGCTGCAACGCTTCTTCCTTAACTTATCGCCGATGTAAGCGAGGTGACCTATGTATAAATTTCTCTTCGCCGTGGCGCTGTCGCTGGTCGCTACCGTTGCGCAGGCCGATCGCATACGCGATCTCACCAGCGTGCAGGGCGTGCGCGAAAACTCGCTGATTGGCTACGGCCTGGTGGTGGGGCTGGATGGGACGGGTGACCAGACGACCCAGACGCCGTTCACCACCCAGAGCCTGAACAACATGCTCTCGCAGCTCGGTATTACCGTACCGGCCGGGACCAACATGCAGCTGAAAAACGTGGCGGCCGTGATGGTGACCGCGTCTTATCCGGCCTTTGCGCGTCAGGGGCAGACCATCGACGTGGTTGTCTCGTCGATGGGTAACGCCAAAAGCCTGCGCGGCGGTACGTTGCTGATGACGCCGCTGAAAGGCGTCGACAGCCAGGTGTATGCTCTGGCGCAGGGCAACATTCTGGTTGGCGGAGCAGGCGCGTCGGCGGGCGGCAGCAGCGTGCAGGTGAACCAGCTGAACGGGGGACGTATTACCAACGGCGCGATCATCGAACGTGAGCTGCCGACCCAGTTCGGCACCGGCAACACCATTAACCTGCAACTGAATAACGAAGACTTTACGATGGCGCAGCAGATCGCTGACACCATCAACCGCAGCCGGGGCTACGGCAGCGCCACCGCGCTGGATGCCCGTACCGTGCAGATCCGCACGTCAACCGGCAGCAGCAACCAGGTGCGGTTGCTGGCCGATATCCAGAATATGGAAGTGAACGTGCCGGTGCAGGATGCGAAAGTCATTATCAACTCCCGTACCGGCTCGGTGGTGATGAACCGCGAAGTGACGCTGGACAGCTGCGCCGTGGCGCAGGGCAATCTCTCCGTCACGGTTAACCGCTCGGCCAACGTCAGCCAGCCGGATACCCCGTTTGGTGGCGGTCAGACGGTAGTGACCCCGCAAACGCAGATTGATTTACGACAGAGCGGCGGTTCGTTGCAGAGCGTGCGCTCCAGCGCCAACCTGAACAGCGTGGTGCGTGCTCTGAATGCGCTGGGTGCAACGCCAATGGATCTGATGTCCATTCTGCAATCCATGCAAAGTGCAGGCTGCCTGCGCGCCAGACTGGAAATCATCTAAATGCTGACCGATAGCAAACTGTTGACCAGTGCCGCCTGGGATGCCCAGTCGCTCAACGAGCTGAAAACCAAAGCGGGCAAGGATCCGGCGGCGAATATCCGCCCGGTGGCCCGTCAGGTGGAAGGCATGTTCGTACAGATGATGTTGAAAAGCATGCGTGAAACCCTGCCGAAAGATGGCATGTTCAGCAGCGATTCCACGCGGCTTTACACCAGCATGTACGATCAGCAGATTGCCCAGCAAATGACCGCCGGAAAGGGGCTCGGCCTGGCGGACATGATCGTGAAGCAGACCGCAGCCGCTCAGGGGCTCCCGCCTGAAGAGGCCCCGCCGCAGGTGCCGCTGAAGTTTGATCTGGAAAAGGTGACCAGTTATCAAAATCAGGCGCTGACGCAGATGGTGCGTAAGGCGATGCCGAAACCGGCAGAAACGCGTGACGAGCCGCTCTCCGGCGACAGCAAAGACTTCCTGGCGCAGCTCTCCCTCCCGGCGCGTCTTGCCAGTGAAGAGAGCGGCGTGCCGCACCATCTGATTCTGGCGCAGGCGGCGCTGGAGTCGGGCTGGGGGCAACGTCAGATCCGCAGGGAGAACGGCGAGCCGAGCTTCAACATCTTTGGCGTGAAGGCCACCTCCAGCTGGAAAGGGCCGACCACGGAAATCACCACCACCGAATATGAGAACGGTGCGGCAGTGAAGGTGAAAGCCAAATTCCGCGTCTACAGCTCGTATCTGGAAGCGTTGTCGGATTATGTCGGGCTGCTGAGCCGGAATCCGCGCTACACCGCCGTGACCCAGGCCGCCACGCCAGAGCAGGGCGCTCAGGCATTGCAGAATGCTGGCTACGCGACCGATCCAAACTATGCGCGCAAGCTGACCAGCATGATCCAGCAGCTGAAATCCATGTCTGAGAAGGTCAGCAAAGCGTATAGCACAGATCTCGAAAATCTGTTCTGAAAGTTCTCAAGTCCCGGTGGAGGTTGCCGATAACCTTCATCAGGACTCGTGTCTGAACGTATAAAAGGAACCCCCATGTCCAGTTTGATTAACAGCGCCATGAGTGGCCTCAGTGCTGCGCAGTCGGCACTCAATACCGTCAGTAATAATATTTCAAGCTACAACGTGGCAGGTTATACCCGCCAGACCACCATTCTGGGGGCATCAAACAGCACCCTGACCGGCGGTGGCTGGGTGGGTAACGGGGTCTATGTCTCCGGTGTTCAGCGTGAATATGATGCGTTTATCACCAACCAGCTGCGCGCGGCGCAGAACCAGAGCAGTGGGCTGACCACGCGCTACCAGCAGATGTCAAAAATTGACGACGTGCTTTCTGATACCACGAACTCGCTTTCTGCCAACCTCCAGGATTTCTTTAAAAGCCTGCAAACGCTGGTGAGTAACGCAGAAGATCCGGCTGCACGCCAGACGGTACTCGGGAAGGCGGATGGTCTGGTAAACCAGTTTAAAACCAACGATCAATACCTCCGCGATCAGGATGCGCAGGTCAATACGGCGATTTCTACCAGCGTCGATCAGATCAATAACTACGCGAAACAGATTGCCAATCTTAACGATCAGATCTCCCGGCTGACTGGCGTCGGTGCGGGCGCATCCCCGAATGAACTGCTCGATCAGCGCGATCAGCTGGTGAGTGAACTGAACAAGATTGTCGGTGTGGATGTCACCGTACAGGACAGCGGCACCTACAACATCTCTATCGCCAACGGTTACACCCTGGTACAGGGCAGCAACGCCAGCCAGCTGGCGGCGGTGAAATCCAGTGCGGACCCAGCGCGTACAACAATTGCGTATGTGGATGCCGCAGCGGGCAACGTGGAGATCTCAGAAAAACAGATCACCACGGGGTCGCTTGGCGGGCTGTTAACGTTCCGTTCTCAGGATCTGGATCAGGCGCGAAACACCCTTAACCAGATGGCGCTGGCGTTTGCCGATGCCATGAATACCCAGCACCAGGCAGGCTTTGATGCCAACGGGGATCCAGGCGGTAAGCTGTTTGATTTTGGCTCCCCGGCAGTGCTGAGTAACGGTAAAAACACCGGAAGCGCGTCCGTTACGGCCACGATGACGGACAGTACAAAGGTCCAGGCGACAAACTATAAAGTTGAATACAACGGTACAGACTGGACAATTACGCGTCTGTCGGACAACACCAGCTTCACGGCCAAGCCTGACGCCAGCGGTAATCTGTCGTTTGATGGTCTCAACGTTAAGATTAGCGGTTCGGCCAATAATAAAGACAGCTTTATCGTGAAGCCGGTGAATGACGTCATCGTGAATATGGACGTTGCGATCAGCGACGAATCCAAACTGGCGATGGCCTCCGCGAAAGGAAGCGGCGAAAGCGACAATACCAATGGCCAGAAGCTGCTGGATTTACAGAGCGCCAAATTGGTGGGAGGGAACAAAACCTTTAACGATGCTTATGCCGCGCTGGTCAGTACGGTGGGCAGCACCACGGCGTCGCTGAAAACCAGCAGCGAAACCAAAGTTAACGTGGTGACGCAGCTGACCAAACAACAGCAGTCAATCTCCGGGGTTAACCTGGATGAAGAGTATGGCAACCTGCAACGCTATCAGCAGTACTATCTGGCGAATGCGCAGGTGCTGCAAACGGCGAGCACGCTGTTTGATGCATTGATCAATATCCGCTAAGGCTGAGGCATAAAAAATGCGTATTAGTACTCAAATGATGTATGAGCAAAGCATGCGCGGTGTGACGAACTCCCAAAGTCTCTGGCTCAGCTACGGCGAGCAGATGTCTACGGGGAAGCGTATCAACCGTCCGTCTGACGATCCGATTGCCGCCTCGCAGGCCGTTGTGCTCTCTCAGGCTCAAACGCAAAACAGCCAGTATGCGCTGGCACGCTCCTTCGCTACGACGAAAGTCTCGCTGGAAGAGAACGTGTTATCGCAAGTGACAACCGCCATCCAGGCTGCTCAGGAAAAGATTGTCAATGCGGGCAACGGTACGTTAAGTGACGATGACCGCGCTTCGCTGGCCACGAACCTGCAAGGTATTCGCGATCAGCTCATGAACCTGGCTAACAGCACGGACGGTAACGGTCGCTATATTTTTTCCGGTTACAAGACCGAAGCGGCGGCTTTCGACCAGGCGACGGGTGATTATAAGGGCGGCGGAACGCCAATCAGCCAGCAGGTTGACTCCGCGCGCACGATGCAAATTAGCCATACGGGCACTGAAGTTTTCGATAGCTTCACCAGCAATGCCAAGCCAGAGCCAGATGGTAGTGCGCCGGAAACGAATTTGTTCAAGATCCTCGACTCCGCAATTGAAGCGCTGAATACGCCGATTGGGGAGGACGAAACGAAAGCCGAGGCGTTTACGGCGGCTATTGATAAAGCCAACCGTGGCCTGAGCAACTCCCTCAACAACGTGCTGACCGTGCGCGCCGACCTCGGCATCAAGCTGGATGAGCTGGGCAAGCTGGACGCTCTGGGTGAAGACCGCGCGCTGGGTCAGACGCAGCAGATGAGTAACCTGGTTGACGTGGACTGGAACTCGGTGATTTCGTCCTACACCATGCAGCAGGCGGCGTTGCAGGCCTCGTATAAAGCCTTTAGCGATATGCAGGGTATGTCTTTGTTCCAGATGAACAAATAAGACTCTGACCTGTTTGACATGTCTTGAAACTGGGCATGTTTTGACTGCCCAACCCGTCCGGGTTGGGCATTTTTTTTACACACTTTCTGCCTGTGCGGACAGCACCCGGGCGCTTTCAATCACTCTGATAGCCAGCGCAATGGCACCACACAGGGTTGCCAGAGCCACCACGCCAGACCAGCCTGCCAGCGTATAGATATTGCTGCCTAATGCCGAACCCAGCGCCATTCCGATGAAAATGACGGTAAACAGCAGGGCGTTCAGGCGTCCGCGGGCCTGCGGCTCAAGGCTGTAGACCAGGTTCTGGTGGGCCACGAGGCTGGACTGCAAGCCGAGATCGAAACCGACCGCGGAGAGGGCAATCAGGATCAACTGACCGTGTACACCCAGTGCCGGCATCATGAACATCAGGGCAAACGAGAGGGTCACCAGCGCGGCACCCAGCTGGGTCACTTTACCTGCGCCCAGCTTATCGGCAAGACCACCCGCCAGCGGTGCGGCCAGCGCGCCAGCGGCTCCGGCAATACCAAATCCACCCGCTACGGCACTGCCAAGGTGATACCGTTCCAGCAGCATGACCGCCAGCGTTGACCAGAATGCGCTAAAGGCAATCGACAGAAAACCCTGGGCCAGCGCGGCCCGACGCAGCGCCGGATAGCGGCGCCAGAGGTGTTCCATGGAGCGCATCAGCGCCGGGTAGCTCAGCGTGGAGTGAACGGCGAAGCGGGGAAGCACGGCCCACATCACCACGCCAATAAAGGCAATACTTGTGGCGGCAAGCTGATACATCACCCGCCAGCCAAAGGCCTCACCCACCACGCCGCTCACGGTTCTGGAGAGCAAAATCCCCAGCAGCAGGCCGGTCATCACCGTGCCGACCGTTTTTCCCTGTTTACCTTCCGGCGCGAGGATCGCTGCGGCCGGGACAATATCCTGCGCCATGGTGGCGGCCATGCCAATCAGCAGGCTGGTGAGCAGCAGGGAGTGCAGTTGTCCGGTCAGGCTACAACCCAGCAGGAACAGCGCCAGAGCCGCACTTTTTATCAGGATCAGCGTTCTGCGGTCATGACGATCGCCGAGCGGGAGCAGAAACAGGATGCCCAGGGCATAACCCGCCTGGGTGAGCGTCGGGACCATGCCCATGCCTTCGATGCTCAGATGCAGGTCTGAGCCCATCAGCGGCAGCAGAGGCTGGGCATAATAGATGGATGCCACGCTAAAGCCCGCACCGAGCGCCAGCATTAAGATTACCCAGCGGCTTACGGCCCGGGTGGTGGTTGTGTTCATAAGATGTTCCTCATTCGTCGTGTGCGGCTATTTTTTATCAGTACGCCTTGCGACGGTAGCGGGCGCGGTGGTAAAACGCTTATACGTGTGGCGTATGGGTAAAAATGGTATGAAAAGGTCTGAGCGTATAGATCGGGTAGAACTGATGCGAACGTTTGTTCGCATTGTGGAGGCGGGGTCTCTTTCTGCGGCGGCACGTCAGCTGGCAACAACCCAGGCCACGGTGAGCCGACGGTTGCAGTCGCTTGAGACCATGCTGGGAGTACGCCTGATGCTGCGCACAACCCATACGACCCGGCTGACCGATGACGGCGAACGCTGCTATCAGCATGCCCGACGGGTGATTGACAGCTGGCTGGCGCTGGAAGACGAGGTAGGGCAGACGGAAGATGAACCGGTTGGGGTGCTGAGGGTGCGCGCCCCGCACGCGTTTGGCCAGGATCAGCTTCTGAAACCGTTAACCGAATTTTTACAGCGCTATCCCCAGCTTTCTGTTGAGTGGATGCTCAACGATCGCTCGGTTGATTTCCTCGGCGACAACCTTGACTGTGCTATTAGGGTGGGTGTGGAAGTCGATCCGGCAACCGTGTCCGTGCTGCTGGCTGAAGTGCCGCGCTCGGTGGTGGCTTCACCGGAATTACTGGGCCGTTATCCCGCGGTTAAAACGCCGGAAGATTTGCAACCGCTTCCCTGGATTGCCATCAGCTCTTTTTATCAACGCCATGTGGAGCTTTTCCACGATGCATCATCTGCCCCGGCGCGGGTTACCATTACGCCACGCCTGAGTACCGACAGCCTGTATGTGGCGCGCAATACGGCACTCACCGGGCTGGGCGTGGCGGTGGTATCCAGCTGGACAGTACAGGATGATATTCAGGAAGGAAGACTGGTGCATCTACTGCCAGAGTGGCAGCCGGCAGCGTTACCGGTACATCTGGTTTACCCCTGGTCTCGTTATTATCCGGCGCGCTTGCGGCGTTTTCTGGAGCTGATGCGGAAGATAATGCCGGAGGTCACCGGAATGAGAAAGCCCCTGCAACAGCCATAAAAAAGCCGACCCGTAGGTCGGCTTTCAGTCTTAGCGTGCGTTATTCAACAGGCTGAGGACGAGTAGCTGGCGCAGTAGCCATGTGCGTTGCACTGTGACCACCGGCAGCACCTTTGCCTTCGAAGTTGAATGCCGGACGAACCCAGTCGCTATGGCGTGGCGCTTCAGGTACATACTCAGGTGCCGGGGCGCGAGTCATCGGCGCGGTAGCAACGTGAGCAGGCGCTGGAGCGGCAACGACCTCAACCGGCTCGGATTTCACTTCAGCCTCTTTGACCTCTTCGACAACAGGCTCAACCTGAATCTCGACGTCCTGAACAACCTCTTCCGTCACCGTTTCGACGGTAACGTCTGCGGGTTCTTCTGCTGCGGAGACCGGCTCAGCTTCCTCCGCGACTTCTTCAGCCACCACGGTATCTTCTTCGGCAATGATCTGCGGGGCGGCATCAACCGGCGCAGCAATGACTTCAGGATGGGTCGTTTCAACTTCCACAGCCTGCGGTGCCACCGTGTCAACAACTTGCGGTTCAACCACGGTTGCCGCTTCAGTCACGACGTCTTCCACCGCTGCTACCGGTGCAATCACCTCTTCGGTCACAGCCTGTTCTTCAACAGCCTGCTCCGGGCGAGCAACCGGATAACGGATCCAGACTTTACCGGATGCCATCTCAGGTGACGCGCACGCCACGGTCAGCGGCATTGGTGACTGAGTCGGGTAACGCTCGTCACGGTAACGACGACGACGCTGACCGCTCACGCGCAGATGACGCGGAGAACGACGGGAGCGACGCGGCATACCTGCGTTGTCACGGTTTTCGCTGCTTTCGTCCTGCTCAACCTGATTTTCCACTACGGCTGGCAGGTCAACTTTTGCAACCTGGGTACCCGTTGTGCTTTCTGCTGCTTCAACCGCGATAACGTCGTTTTCTTCCGTCTGAACAGCACCCACACGTACTTTCTGGGTCAGCTGACGCTGCTTACGACGCGGCATAACCTGAGTACGCTCTTCCTGCTCCGTGTCCTGCTGTTCAACAGGCGCTTCGCGGTTCAGGTTTTTGACTTCCTGCTGGGCCTGGCGTTTCTCGTCGTTACGACGACGGTTACGCTCGCGGCGAGGTTGCTGCTCGTCACGCTGTTTGCTCTTCTCGGACTCATCGCCCGCCTGCTGGCGAATCTCACGATCTTCAACGTTCTGCTGTTGCTTCTCGCGACGGTTGCGACGGTTGTCCTCGCGTTGTTCACGACCTTCGTTGTTCTCGGAACGATTATCACGGCGCTCGTTACGATCGCTACGGTCGTTGCGGTCATTACGATCGCGACGATTGTTCTGACGCTTACGACGGTCCTGCTGACGCTCTGGTTTCGCTTCTTTTGGCGCTTCTTTCGGCTGCTCAGGCTGAACTTCTTCGCCAGCAAACATTTTTTTCAACGCGCCGAAGATGCGGCTCAGGAGACCCGGCTGCTCAGGCTGCGCTTTTGGCGCGGCAGGGGCCGCCTTTTGCACGGCAGGTTTTGCCGCTGGTTTTTCCAGCGTCGCTTCCGGCGGGGCTTCCGGCATGATGAAGGTTGCTAATGCAGGCTGCTCAGGCAGTTTACGCTCGGCAGGCTCTTCATCCGATGGCAGTGCCATTTCTTCTTCATGCAGCTTCGGTAGCAGGTAGCTGAGGGTGCTTGTCTCTTCGCCTTTACGCACGCGCAGCACGTGATAGTGCGGGGTTTGCATCTCGTCGTTTGGCACGATGATGCAGCGAACACCGCCCTGACGCGCTTCAATTGCGCTTACCGCTGCACGTTTTTCGTTCAGCAGGTAGGAGGCAATCGGCACCGGAACGATGGCGTGAACCTCTTTGGTGTTCTCTTTCAGCGCTTCTTCTTCAATCAGACGCAGAATAGAGAGGGAGAGCGATTCATTGTCACGCACGGTACCCGTACCGGAACAGCGCGGGCAGACGTGATGGCTGGACTCGCCGAGTGACGGGCTCAGACGCTGACGGGACATTTCCAGCAGGCCGAAGCGCGAGATATGGCTAATCTGGATACGTGCGCGATCCTGGCGCACCGCTTCACGCAGACGGTTTTCAACCGCACGCTGGTGGCGAACCGGGGTCATGTCGATGAAGTCGATAACAATCAGACCACCCAGGTCGCGCAGGCGGAGCTGGCGGGCGATTTCATCAGCGGCTTCAAGGTTGGTGTTGAAGGCGGTCTCTTCGATGTCGCCGCCACGGGTTGCACGCGCGGAGTTGATGTCGATAGCGGTCAGCGCTTCGGTGGTATCAATTACGATAGAACCGCCTGACGGCAGACGCACTTCACGCTGGAAGGCAGACTCGATCTGGGATTCAATCTGATAGTGGCTGAACAGCGGGATTTCACCGGTGTACAGTTTAATTTTGCTGGTGAAATCCGGGCGACCCAGCGCGGCGATGTGCTGGCGAGCCAGCTCAAGCACTTTCGGGTTATCAATCAGAATTTCACCGATGTCCTGACGTAGATAATCACGGAAGGCACGCACAATAACGTTGCTTTCCTGGTGGATCAGGAACGGAGCAGGACGGCTCTCAGCCGCTTTCTTGATGGCTTCCCAGTGCTTCAGACGGAAGCTCAGGTCCCACTGCAACGCTTCGGCAGATTTGCCGACGCCTGCGGTGCGCACGATAAGGCCCATGCCGTCTGGCAGCTCGAGACTTGCCAGCGCTTCTTTCAGCTCGGTACGGTCATCGCCTTCGATACGGCGAGAGATGCCACCCGCACGCGGGTTGTTTGGCATCAATACCAGATAGCTTCCTGCCAGGCTGATAAAGGTGGTCAGTGCGGCACCTTTGTTGCCACGCTCTTCTTTATCGATCTGGACGATAACTTCCTGACCTTCACGCAGAACATCTTTAATGTTCGGACGGCCATGGGAGTTGTAGTTTGCAGGAAAATATTCGCGGGCGATTTCTTTGAGAGGAAGGAAACCGTGACGCTCAGCACCGTAATCGACAAATGCAGCTTCAAGGCTTGGTTCAATGCGGGTGATTTTGCCTTTGTAAATGTTCGCTTTTTTCTGTTCGTGTCCAGGACTTTCGATATCCAGATCGTACAGGCGCTGCCCATCCACAAGGGCGACACGCAACTCTTCTTGCTGAGTTGCGTTGATTAACATTCTTTTCATCGTAACTTACTCGTTATTCTTACATTGACGACAAAGCTGCGGGCAAGGTGACGCTTTCCGGGGTATGAACCGATGGCCTCGTGTCTATTCACGTCGCCAACCTCACGGTTGTCGCTCGCTTAAGAGGCGCAGAGTGTCGGTTGCCTGTGTTTCATACGGAAACACAGCGCAATTATCAGGGGAATTGCCTGGGAAAACTCTCCAGAGAACAATCCTTATACCGGGAAGTACTGCAACCCGCAGCCCGCTAACTGCCTGAAAGATCAATACGTCTTACGCCATTGCTGCGTGGATGATCGGTCAGACAAAATTGGTCATTCCGTCGACATCCTTACAAAACCCGGATTTAACGCGGAAAACGGATTCATTATTCCACTGCTCGCCGGGTTATAGCAAGATGACTTTTACCAATTATCACCCGGTTACTCACAGTTTCTTCACTTCAACGGGGTGATTGGTTTAATAACCACCAAATCGATTGCGCGAAAGGGGAGTGGTCCGGATAAAAGTAAATATAAGCATAGAAAAATGAGTGGCGCTAATGTCTGACGCTATTTAGAATCGCCAACCATGAAAACAGAGACTCCAGCCGTAAAAATGGTTGCCATCGCCGACGACGAGGCGGGGCAACGTATCGATAATTTTTTGCGCACCCAGTTGAAGGGCGTGCCAAAAAGTATGATTTATCGCATCTTGCGTAAGGGCGAGGTGCGGGTGAACAAAAAACGCGTGAAGCCAGAGTATAAGCTCGAGGCGGGCGATGAAGTCCGGATCCCACCGGTACGTGTTGCAGAGCGTGAAGAAGAGGTCGTTTCTCCGAAGCTGCAAAAAGTCGCGGCCCTGAGCGACGTTATCCTTTATGAGGACGACCACATTCTGGTGCTGAATAAACCGTCCGGAACGGCGGTACACGGGGGGAGCGGTCTGAGCTTCGGCGTGATTGAAGGGTTACGCGCGCTGCGCCCGGAAGCGCGTTTCCTCGAACTGGTTCACCGTCTTGACCGCGATACCTCTGGCGTGCTGCTGGTGGCGAAAAAACGTTCTGCGCTGCGTTCACTGCATGAACAGCTGCGCGAAAAAGGGATGCAGAAAGATTACCTGGCGCTGGTGCGCGGCCAGTGGCAGTCCCACGTGAAAGTGGTGCAGGCGCCGCTGCTGAAAAATATTCTGCAAAGCGGCGAGCGCATTGTTCGTGTTAATCAGGAAGGGAAACCGTCTGAGACGCGCTTTAAAGTTGAAGAGCGCTACGAATTCGCCACGCTGGTGCGCTGTAGTCCGGTGACGGGGCGTACCCACCAGATTCGCGTCCATACCCAGTTTGCGGGCCATCCGATTGCGTTTGATGACCGCTATGGCGATCGCGAATTTGATAAGCAGCTGGCGGGAACAGGGCTGTCGCGTCTGTTCCTGCACGCGGCAGCGCTGAAATTTACCCATCCTAATACCGGCGAAGTTATCCGTATTGAAGCGCCGCTGGATGAGCTGCTCAAACGCTGTCTGAAAGTTCTGCGCGGCTGATTTTGTGCCGGGTGGCGCTGCGCTTACCCGGCCTACATGTTTTTCTCCCTCTCCCTGTGGGCATCAGGCCGCAACGGTCACATCGTCAGCGGATTACACTCTTCTCGCCTTAACATCTGGCACAGCGCAATCAGCGGCAACCCCACCAGCGTGTTGGGATCGCGGCCATCGAGCTTGTCGAACAACGCAATCCCTAGTCCTTCACTTTTAAAGCTCCCTGCACAGTTTAGCGGACGTTCCCGACGCACATAATCCATAATCTCCTGCTCGCTAAGATGACGGAAGTGCACATCAAACGGCTCGCACTCGGTTTGCAGATGACCGGAAGCCGAATTATAAAGCGCCAGGCCGGTATAAAAGGTCACGATACCGCCTCGCGCACGCAAAAGTTGCTGGCAGGCGTTTTCTTCCGTATGCGGTTTGCCGGTGATTTCGCCGTCCAGCACACAAACCTGATCGGAGCCTATAATCAGATGAGCGGGATAACGTACGGCCAGCGACTGGGCTTTCTCTTTCGCGAGACGGGTCACCAGATGACGCGGTGACTCGCCCGGCTGTGGTGTCTCATCCACCTCCGGCGCAGCGCATTCAAACGGGATCCCGAGCTTTTCCAGCAGCATTCGGCGATAAGGTGAAGTGGAAGCAAGGACGAGATTTGGCATATTTTTATCACCAGATATAGCGTATCGATGCCAGCCATTTTAAACTACAGGCCGCAATGTGTGCGAATAATTGGCAAAAGGCAGCTCTGGTTGCCTTTTTCTTTGACTCTATGACGTTACAAAGTTAATATGCGCGCCCTATGCAAAAGGTAAAATTACCCCTGACTCTTGATCCGGTTCGTACGGCTCAAAAACGCCTCGATTACGAAGGAATCTATTCTTCCGATCAGGCTGAGCGTATTGCCGAATCTGTAGTCAGTGTGGACAGTGATGTAGAATGCTCCATGTCGTTCGCTATCGACAACCAGCGTCTCGCCGTGTTAACCGGTGATGCAAAGGTGACGGTAACGCTCGAATGTCAGCGTTGCGGGAAACCGTTTGTACAGCATGTTCACACAACGTATTGTTTTAGTCCGGTTCGTTCTGACGAACAGGCTGAAGCACTCCCGGAAGCGTATGAGCCGATTGAGGTTAACGAATTCGGTGAAATCGATCTTCTGGCGCTGGTTGAAGATGAAGTCATCCTCTCCCTGCCAGTCGTTCCGGTGCATGATTCTGAACACTGTGAAGTGTCCGAGGCGGACATGGTCTTTGGGGAACTGCCTGATGAAGCGCAAAAACCAAACCCATTTGCCGTATTAGCCAGCTTAAAGCGTAAGTAATTGAGGAGTAAGGTCCATGGCCGTACAACAGAATAAACCAACCCGTTCCAAACGTGGCATGCGTCGTTCCCATGACGCTCTGACCGCAGTTACCAGCCTGTCTGTAGACAAGACTTCTGGTGAGAAACACCTGCGTCACCACATCACCGCTGACGGTTTCTACCGCGGCCGCAAGGTTATCACTAAGTAATCACGCGTCAGCGTGATTAGGCTTAGTGAGGAACTTCCCCGTGCAAACGGGGAGTTTACCGAACCAGGCTGCGACGATACCTTGACACGTCTAACCCTGGCGTTAGATGTCATGGGGGGAGATTTTGGCCCTACCGTGACAGTGCCTGCAGCATTGCAGGCACTGAATTCTAATTCGCAACTCACACTTCTTTTAGTCGGCAATCCCGACACAATCACGCCATTACTTGCAAAAGCTGACTTTGAACAACGTTCGCGTCTGCAGATTATTCCTGCGCAGTCAGTTATTGCCAGTGATGCCCGGCCATCGCAGGCTATTCGTAATAGCCGCGGCAGTTCTATGCGAATGGCGCTGGAGCTGGTGAAAGAAGGGCGAGCGCAGGCTTGCGTCAGCGCGGGAAATACTGGCGCGCTGATGGGGCTGTCGAAATTATTGCTCAAGCCGATTGAGGGCATTGAGCGTCCGGCGCTGGTGACGGTGTTACCGCATCAGCAGAAGGGCAAAACGGTGGTGCTGGATCTGGGCGCTAACGTCGATTGTGATAGTACAATGCTGGCTCAGTTTGCCGTTATGGGGTCGGTGCTGGCTGAAGACGTGGTCGGGATTAACAATCCCCGCGTTGCTTTACTGAATATTGGTGAAGAAGAGACCAAAGGCCTGGACAGTATCCGCGACGCTGCGGAAATACTCAAACAGGTCCCCTCCATCAACTATATTGGTTATCTCGAAGCCAATGAGTTGCTGACGGGCAAAACGGATGTATTAGTGTGTGATGGCTTCACCGGAAACGTGACGTTGAAGACCATGGAAGGGGTCGTACGAATGTTCCTTTCTCTGCTGAAATCGCAGGGAGAAGGTAAAAAAAGGTCCTGGTGGCTGATTTTATTAAAGCGTTGGTTACAAAAAAGCCTGACGCGGCGATTCAGTCACCTCAACCCCGACCAGTATAATGGCGCCTGTCTGTTAGGATTGCGCGGCATCGTGATTAAGAGTCATGGCGCCGCCAATCAGCGAGCATTTACCGTCGCGATTGAACAGGCAGTGCAGGCGGTGCAGCGTCAAGTCCCTCAGAGGATTGCCGCTCGCCTGGGATCTGTATTAGCTAAAAGTGACTGAGCGTACATGTATACGAAGATTTTAGGTACCGGCAGCTACCTGCCAAAACAAGTGCGTACCAACGCCGATCTTGAAAAAATGGTAGATACGTCTGACGAGTGGATTGTCACGCGCACAGGTATCCGTGAACGTCGTATCGCCGCGCCAGACGAAACTGTGTCCACCATGGGCTACGAAGCCGCTCAGCGAGCGCTTGAGATGGCTGGCATTGATAAAGAACAGATCGGGCTTATTGTGGTGGCGACAACCTCTGCCACGCATGCCTTCCCAAGCGCAGCGTGCCAGGTGCAGAACATGCTCGGCATCAAAGGCTGTCCGGCATTTGATGTTGCAGCAGCGTGCGCGGGGTTCACTTATGCGCTGAGCATCGCCGATCAGTATGTAAAATCGGGCGCCGTAAAATATGCGCTGGTGATCGGCGCTGATGTGCTGGCGCGTACCTGCGATCCGACCGATCGCGGCACGATCATTATTTTTGGCGATGGCGCGGGTGCGGTGCTGCTGGGGCAGTCCGAAGAGCCGGGCATCATCTCCACGCACCTGCATGCCGATGGCCGCTACGGCGAGCTGTTAACGCTGCCTAACGCCGATCGCGTTAATCCGGACAGTTCGATTTACCTGACAATGGCAGGTAACGAAGTGTTTAAAGTGGCCGTGACTGAACTGGCTCACATCGTTGATGAGACGCTGGAAGCGAACAACCTGGACCGCGCCGCACTCGACTGGCTGGTACCGCATCAGGCGAACCTGCGTATCATCAGCGCGACGGCGAAGAAGCTGGGCATGTCTATGGATAACGTTGTGGTGACGCTTGATCGCCACGGCAACACCTCTGCGGCATCGGTACCGTGCGCATTTGACGAAGCGGTACGCGATGGACGAATTAAACGGGGCCAACTGGTCTTGCTTGAAGCCTTTGGTGGCGGGTTCACCTGGGGTTCCGCGCTGGTTCGTTTCTAGGATAAGGATTAAAAAATGACGCAATTTGCTTTTGTGTTCCCGGGACAGGGCTCGCAAACTGTTGGGATGTTGTCTGAAATGGCAGCAAACTATCCGGTTATTGAAGAGACTTTCCGTGAAGCCTCTGACGCGCTGGGTTATGATCTGTGGGCGCTGACCCAACAGGGCCCCGCTGAAGAGCTGAACAAAACCTGGCAGACTCAACCGGCACTGCTGGCAGCCTCCGTCGCATTGTGGCGCGTATGGCAGCAGCAGGGCGGCAAAGCGCCGACGCTGATGGCGGGTCATAGCCTGGGTGAATACTCTGCGCTGGTCTGCGCAGGGGTGATTGCCTTCGCTGACGCGGTACGCCTGGTTGAATTGCGTGGTAAATTCATGCAGGAAGCGGTGCCAGAGGGCACGGGCGGCATGTCTGCCATCATCGGTCTGGATGATGCGTCTATCGCTAAAGCCTGTGAAGAATCTGCTGAAGGTCAGGTCGTTTCTCCGGTAAACTTTAACTCGCCAGGCCAGGTGGTTATCGCGGGTCATAAAGAAGCGGTTGAGCGTGCAGGTGCTGCCTGTAAAGCTGCGGGCGCAAAACGTGCACTGCCCCTGCCGGTGAGCGTACCGTCTCACTGCGCGCTGATGAAGCCCGCTGCCGATAAGCTGGCGGTTGAGCTGGAAAAAATGACCTTTAACGCACCGACGATTTCCGTTGTGAATAACGTCGATGTGCAGTGCGAAACCGCGCCGGAGGCTATCCGTAACGCGCTGGTTCGCCAGCTCTACAGCCCGGTTCAGTGGACTAAAACCGTTGAATTTATGGCGTCTCAGGGCGTTGAACATCTGTATGAAGTTGGTCCAGGTAAGGTACTTACCGGTCTGACAAAACGTATTGTAGACACCCTGACTGCCTCGGCGATTAACGAGCCGGAAGCCATGAAAGCGGCACTCTCGCAATAAAAGAGGAATACCATGAGTTTTGAAGGAAAAATTGCCCTGGTGACCGGCGCAAGCCGCGGTATTGGGCGCGCTATTGCTGAAACACTGGTTGCGCGCGGCGCGACGGTGATCGGGACTGCGACCAGTGAGAATGGCGCACAGGCCATCAGCGACTATCTGGGTGCGAACGGTAAAGGTCTGGTACTGAATGTGACTGAACCAGCATCTATCGAATCTGTTCTGGAAAATATTCGCGCAGAGTTTGGCGAAGTGGATATTCTGGTCAATAATGCCGGGATCACTCGCGACAACCTGCTGATGCGAATGAAAGACGACGAGTGGAACGATATTATCGAAACCAACCTGTCATCTGTATTCCGTCTGTCAAAAGCGGTAATGCGCGCTATGATGAAAAAGCGTCATGGTCGTATTATCACTGTAGGTTCTGTGGTTGGTACCATGGGAAATGCTGGTCAGGCTAACTACGCTGCGGCGAAAGCAGGTCTGATCGGTTTCAGTAAGTCGCTGGCGCGTGAAGTCGCGTCCCGCGGAATTACTGTAAACGTTGTTGCTCCGGGCTTTATTGAAACGGACATGACGCGTGCGCTGACTGATGAGCAGCGTGCGGGTACGCTGGCGGCAGTTCCGGCGGGTCGTCTTGGCGACCCTAAAGAAATCGCCAACGCGGTTGCATTTTTAGCCTCTGACGAAGCGGGTTACATCACTGGTGAAACCCTCCACGTCAACGGCGGGATGTACATGGTTTAATCACGATCGAAAATATTTGCGTTATTTGGGCAAATGGCCTCAAAATAACGTAAAATCGTGGTAAGACCTGCCGGGATTTAGTTGCAAATTTTTCAACATTTTATACACTACGAAAACCATCGCGAAAGCGAGTTTTGATAGGAAATTTAAGAGTATGAGCACTATCGAAGAACGCGTTAAGAAAATCATCGGCGAACAGCTGGGCGTTAAGCAGGAAGAAGTTACCAACAATGCTTCCTTCGTTGAAGATCTGGGCGCTGATTCTCTTGACACCGTTGAGCTGGTAATGGCTCTGGAAGAAGAGTTTGATACTGAGATTCCGGACGAAGAAGCTGAGAAAATCACCACTGTTCAGGCTGCCATTGATTACATCAACGGTCACCAGGCGTAAGTGAACATCTCCAGGCGGTCATTCGACCGCCTGAGTTTTATCTTTAGTTTGTCCCACAAGAATTTATTTTCCCTCCCTGGAGGACAACCGTGTCTAAGCGTCGTGTAGTTGTGACCGGACTGGGCATGTTGTCTCCTGTCGGCAATACCGTAGAGTCTACCTGGAAAGCTCTCCTTGCCGGTCAGAGTGGCATCAGCCTGATCGACCATTTCGATACTAGCGCCTATGCAACAAAATTTGCTGGCTTAGTAAAGGATTTTAACTGTGATGACATCATCTCGCGTAAAGAACAGCGCAAGATGGATGCCTTCATTCAATATGGAATTGTCGCTGGCGTTCAGGCCATGCAGGATTCTGGTCTTGAAGTAACGGAAGAGAACGCAGACCGCATCGGCGCAGCTATCGGCTCCGGCATCGGCGGTCTCGGCCTGATTGAGGAAAACCACAGCTCGCTGACCAACGGCGGACCTCGTAAGATCAGCCCGTTCTTTGTACCGTCTACAATTGTTAACATGGTGGCCGGACATCTGACCATCATGTTTGGCCTGCGTGGGCCGAGCATCTCCATCGCGACCGCCTGTACTTCCGGTGTGCATAATATCGGTCAGGCCGCGCGTATCATTGCTTACGGCGATGCCGACGCAATGGTTGCCGGCGGTGCGGAAAAAGCCAGTACCCCGCTCGGCGTGGGTGGCTTTGGCGCAGCCCGCGCGCTCTCTACCCGCAACGACAATCCGCAGGCGGCAAGCCGTCCGTGGGATAAAGATCGCGACGGTTTTGTGCTTGGCGACGGTGCCGGTATGGTGGTGCTGGAAGAGTACGAGCACGCTAAAAAACGCGGCGCGAAAATCTACGCGGAAATCGTTGGTTTTGGTATGAGCAGCGATGCTTACCATATGACCTCTCCTCCGGAGAACGGTGCGGGTGCGGCGCTGGCAATGGTTAACGCCATTCGCGATGCGGGCATTGAGCCGGGCCAGATTGCCTACGTCAACGCGCACGGTACTTCGACGCCAGCGGGCGATAAAGCGGAAACTCAGGCCGTTAAGTCAGTCTTTGGCGATGCGGCTCGCCGCGTGATGGTCAGCTCGACCAAATCGATGACCGGGCACCTGCTGGGCGCCGCGGGGGCGGTAGAGTCTATCTACTCAATCCTCGCGCTGCGCGATGGCGTGGTTCCGCCGACCATCAACCTGGATAACCCGGACGATGGCTGCGATCTGGACTTCGTCCCGCACGAAGCTCGTCAGGTTTCCGGCATGGAGTACACCTTGTGTAACTCCTTCGGCTTTGGCGGCACCAACGGTTCGCTGATCTTTAAAAAGGTCTAAGCCGTTAATCTCGTCACCCAGCCATGACTCAGGCCTGCATTTATTGCGGGCCTTCTTTTTTCTTCAGCTTTCTCTGCTTGTCCTGCGTAATTCATCCTGCGACACTGGCGGGCCACCGATAAGGAGCCACTATGTTCTTGATTAATGGCCGCGAACAGGACGTCCTGGCCGCTAACGACCGAGCGATACAGTTTGGCGACGGATGCTTTACCACCGCGCGTATTGTGGAAAATAGCGTGCAGATGCTGCCTGCCCACCTTCGGCGTTTGCAGCAGGCCTGCGAAAAGCTGATGATCCCCTATAGCCACTGGCAAACGCTGGAACAGGAAATGCTGCGCCTGGCGCAGACCGAGAAAAGCGGCGTCCTCAAGGTTATTCTGACGCGCGGTTCCGGCGGCCGCGGCTATAGCGGCACGCTGTGCCAGGCGCCGACCCGCATTCTCAGCGTATCCCCGCTACCGGCGCACTATTCCCGCTGGCGCGAAGAGGGCATCGCTCTGACCCTGAGCCCGATACGGCTGGGGCGCAACCCGTCGCTTGCCGGCCTGAAGCACCTTAACCGCCTGGAGCAGGTGCTGATCCGCTCTCATCTTGAGCAGACGGAGGCTGACGAGGCGCTGGTTCTTGACAGCGACGGGTGGCTTACGGAATGCTGTGCCGCGAATCTGTTCTGGCGCAAGGGAATGGAGGTATTTACGCCGCGTCTTGACCAGGCGGGCGTGAACGGGATTATGCGCCAGTATTGTATCGCGAGGCTGGCACAATCGCCGTTTCGCGTTGTCGAAGTCACCACGGGCCCTGATGCGTTGCGCGATGCCGATGAAGTGCTGATTTGCAATGCCCTGATGCCGCTGGTGCCGGTTCGCCGCTGGGACGAGAGCCGTTGGTCCTCGCGCGAGCTTTATCATTTTTTAGCCCCACTGTGTGAGCTGTCTGGTTAGTCATGAAGAAAATGTTACGTTTTATCCTGCTGTTGTTAGTGGTGTTCGGCATTGCCGCAGGCGTGGGCATGTGGAAAGTCCGCCAGCTCGCTGACAGCAAGCTGCTTATCAAAGAAGAGACCATCTTTACCCTTGAAGCCGGCACCGGGCGCATTGCGCTGGGTCAGCAGCTGTACGGTGATAAGGTTATCAACCGGCCTCGCGTCTTCCAGTGGCTGCTGAGGATTGAGCCGGAGCTGTCGCACTTCAAAGCCGGCACCTACCGCTTCACGCCGAAAATGACGGTGCGCGAAATGCTCCAGCTGCTTGGCAGCGGCAAAGAGGCCCAGTTCCCGCTGCGTTTCGTTGAGGGAATGCGGGTGAGCGACTATCTGCGCCAGCTACGCGACGCGCCGTATGTCAAGCATACGCTGGCCGACGACAGCTATGAAACGGTAGCGAAAACGCTCGATCTTGAACACCCGGACTGGGTGGAAGGCTGGTTCTGGCCGGATACCTGGATGTATACCGCCAATACCAGCGATGTGGCGATCCTCAAGCGGGCGCATCAGAAGATGGTCGCCGAGGTGGACAAAGCGTGGGAAGGGCGGATGGATAACCTGCCGTACCAGGATCAAAACCAGCTGCTGACCATGGCGTCAATTATCGAAAAAGAGACGGCGGTGCCGGAAGAGCGCGACCGCGTGGCGTCGGTATTTATCAACCGCCTGCGTATCGGCATGCGTTTGCAAACCGACCCGACGGTGATTTACGGCATGGGTGAGGGTTATAATGGCAAGCTGACGCGCAGGGATCTCGAAACTCCGACGGCCTATAATACCTATGTGATTAGCGGCATGCCGCCGGGGCCGATCGCCGCGCCCGGAGAGGCCTCGCTGACCGCCGCCGCGCATCCGGCGAAAACGCCGTACCTCTATTTTGTCGCTGACGGTAAGGGCGGGCATACGTTTAATACCAATCTGTCCAGCCACAACCGCTCGGTTCAGGATTATTTAAAAGTTCTTAAGGAAAAAAATGCGCAGTAATTACATCGTTATCGAAGGCCTGGAGGGCGCAGGAAAAACCACCGCACGTAACCTGGTGGTAGAGGCGCTGGAGCAATCCGGCGTCAGCGATCTGCTGTTTACCCGCGAGCCGGGCGGCACCATCCTTGCCGAGAAACTGCGCAGCCTGGTTCTCGATATCCAGTCCACCGGCGATGAAGTGATTAATGATAAAGCCGAAGTGCTGATGTTTTATGCCGCCCGCGTTCAGCTGGTGGAAACGGTAATTAAGCCGGCCCTGGCCCGCGGACAGTGGGTGATTGGCGACCGCCACGATCTCTCGACCCAGGCGTACCAGGGCGGCGGCCGCGGCATTGACCAGACGATGCTGGCGACGCTGCGCGACGCGGTGCTCGGCGATTTTCGTCCGAACCTGACGCTCTATCTCGACGTGACGCCTGCGGTGGGCCTCAAGCGCGCGCGCGCGCGCGGCGAGCTCGATCGTATTGAGCAGGAGTCGCTGGACTTCTTCAACCGGACCCGCGCGCGCTACCTTGAGCTGGCGGCGCAGGACCCGACGATCCGCACCATTGATGCCACCCAGCCGCTGGAAGCGGTCGCGCGCGATATCCGTGCGGTTATCAGCCAGTGGGTGGCGGAGCAGCGCGCATGAAATGGTATCCGTGGTTACGCCCGCCTTTCGAGCAATTAGTCACCAGCTATCAGGCCGGGCGGGGTCACCATGCGCTACTGCTGCAGGCCCTGCCG
>OLIJ01000064.1_pt1 | contig 95807 bp, 90 predicted proteins | sample 1609731 | NCBI WGS metagenome assembly OLIJ01 (sample SAMEA4350159, study PRJEB24818) | metagenome | biome: human; feature: gut; material: faeces | place: Denmark | collected 2013-09
CGTTTACCCCACCCGCCCCAGTTATGTGTGGTCATGCAAAGTCAAACCCCGGTCTGGCAGGTGTGCCACAGAGCGCCGTGCCGTCGCTTGCGGGCCTCGCTGACCTGCTCCTCGTTGATTATCATTTTGTATGTAAGCATTGCGGCACTCAGTTTGTATTAGGAGCTGAAACATATCATGGCAGTGGTGGCTATTGGTCACCCGAGAATGAAAAACCATACGCAACATATGACGAAATATCGTCCTTGGTAGCCAAGACTAGTTGTTGTGGACTGCTTTGGGCCAAGGGCGGACGTGGCCAACTTCATCCTTTGTTAAATAAAGGGGAGCAGGTCAGGCCAGCGTAGAACCCCTAAATGCGGGTTTGAGCATTGATAAACGCAGGTCGCTACAGGGAGTTGACTTCAAAGATAGATCGATACCAAGAGAGATAGTCTGAAGCGCGCAGGGCCTCAACTGCGAGGATATCTGACATTTGTACGTCAATGACTACGATACCCGCCATTGCAGCTTCAATGGCAATCTTGCTAATAGCTGTCTGGATGTCACCGCGGCCTCTAAGACTAAGGTGTAACGTCACATCCGAGAGGGATACTTCAATAAAAATACCCGCCCCACCAACGATGGCGGTGTCATCCGCCTGCCATATAAGTCCAGGGAATAGTTGTTCGGCATATGCCTTGTAGTTCGATCGTGCGAAGGAACTGTCCTGCTCTAGTTCACCGATCGAATTCACTACACCCGTTGCTTTTACCAGCACGAAGTCAAGACTCATTATTTATTCCGACTTACTTTCATGAACGGACATTTTAACTTTTCCTGGCCAATAAGTTCCATCAACTCTTTGGCCTGATGCTGAATCGACCAGCCGGTCAGAAACGTCGGCGACGGAATAATCGCGTTCCGTTATCTGATGAACGGCTTCTTCCTTAAATTCAGGTGTAAATCGTGGTGTGCCCATTCGCCCCACCTATGCTCAAACTATAAGGCAGGATCGTCTACCGGGGTGGAGTTGTAAGTATCCCGGTAAACCGGACTATTCCCTTCTGGAGATCTTCCGGTATGTGGATTGGATTACCCTTAAAGCGAACTTCCCCTCATCGCGCAAAGCGGACCTTTAGCCGAGGTAGACAGTCCGTTCTGCACCAGAAACAGAAGAGGCATAATAACTCTTATGTTAAAAGCAAGGGACTGGCAGAGTCATATAACGCTGCCAGCTGGTCGTTACTTGAGAATGGCCGTTAGGAGACTGCTGAATACAGAACCCGTTACGAAAGCTCGCTCCGTCGTGACTTCCTCTTTCCGCATGTCCGCTAGCCTGGTGAGCGCACTTTCAGCATCGGCAGCGCGAACCTCTTCAAACTGCTTTTCCCAGCCGTCATTGGCCAGTTGAGCGGATTTTTCCGCGTCAGTTCTTTCCAAGGCGGCGATATGCTTGCCCTTTTTAAAAAAACAGAACTCCGGCATGGTGTACTCCGTGAATAGGGTTGCACTAGGGAGTAGCATATCTGAACCAGCCTAATTTTGTACAGTGGAGCCTTCCTGACGAGGCTCGGTGCTGGGACTTTATGTTTATTTGTCGTCAGTAAATGTCCGCTCCTCGCTCAAAGTTGCCCCTCAGCTCCACGCCAGGCGCGGAGTAAACGCATCCGTGTAAGTGCACAATTTTCATGTGCCACTAAAGCAGCGTGTTCCCATCGACATTCAGTCAGCTTTATACGCCTGCCACTCGCGCCAGACATTCTCAGGATCAATATCGCGGTAGCCACGCTCTCTGATTATATCCTCGGCTGCTTCGGCCGGCAGGCGGATGGCTGTAGCGTCATCGCGGATGGACTCAACCTCATCGCGGGTCAATTCCCGTCCCATGTCCTGTTCTTTATCAATCAGGACTATGATCAACGCAGGGATAAAAACAATCTTCATGCTGATAAGCCTCTGAAATATTCGCATGCCACTGTATCACTGACAGTTTTGATATAGTTTGACCTGTTCCCAGTTGATTGATACACGGCATTGTGAGCAAGATCTATGGCGACTCAAGTACGAACGTCTGCTGATCGCTCTAAGCAGACCTTTAGCCCAGCCATCCTGTCCGCTCTGTGCCAGAGGCGGACATTTCATTAATCGCATTGCCTGAAGTTTAGTAAGATGCCAAAAGAAAATTCATCATGATGTCAGGTACAGGTAAAAGTATGGAAGCTCTGATCAAAACGTATATAGAAATCCTTAAAAGTCTTAACGCTCAATCATTTGCACTCATGGAGGATAAATATTCAGGTGTATTTCTTCCTGTTCCCTCTGAAGAGTACTGGCGCTCCCCGGTAAAAATCATGCTGGTTGGGCGTGAAACGGCAGGATGGAATACTGGAAATCATAAAAATAAAATTGCTCGGGTTCTGGGTCTGATGCCCAATATTAATGTCGAACATGTAGTTGAAGAAGCGGTAACTCGCTACAAAGAGCATCAGGATAAGTGCACTCCTAATACGAAATCACGAAGCCGTTTTATGCAGTATTATTTCTTGCTGGCGCGAAAACTAGAATTACCCCCTAAGGCAATAGTGTATGCAAATTTATTTGCATGGGATTATGACCGAAAGAGCCCACTGCTCCGCTCTGAAAACGAACTTCAGGAAATAGCGTCTGTTTCATTAAGACTTCTGGCTACCCAGATAGGGTATTTAAAACCTGATTTTGTAATATTTGCATGTGGTTCACGAACCGACCATTTTATAAAATGTTTATCGAATAAATATTTGGGCGGCTCTAAGACCCTATCTGTCACTCCTAAAAAAATATGGAAGTTTGAGGCTGGGAATGCGACCTGCTTCAGGATTGCTCATCCCAGAGCAACCTATGGGCATCAGGAGTTCAGGGCAGAGGTGATCGAACAGATTAAACAAGCGGCTGTACGCTTATCCTGTCATCGAAAGCAACATTGCGAGTCTGAATGAGCGTAGAGAAATGGAAAGCTGTCAGCCGTCATTTCTAATCGCGATGACATGCTCCCTTTTCTTTAATACACAGCAAAACTTATTATCCATGTGCCGACTCGATTGCAAACTTCCGCTCCTCGCTCAAAGCCGCCTATCGCCCATGCTCTATTTGTCGTAGAGTTGATTGTTATAATTTTGATACACAACGTGAAGTTTGCGACCGACTGCGTATGCGAGGTTTTTATAAACCCAATGTAAGCATCCCAGCTTTAGTTCCACGCACTTTTTGAGATTTCCGGTTTTTCAGCCATTAGTCGTTACTCTTCCGGCGCCAGGTTATTCAGGGATTCATGCGGCCGCTCACTGTTGTATTCCATCAGCCAGCGCTCTGTAATTTCCCGTGCTTCATTCAGTGTTCTGAATAGGTAAAAATCCAGGATTTCTGTCCGGTATGTCCGGTTGAACCGTTCGATAAACGCATTTTGTGTAGGCTTACCCGGCTTGATAAATTCGAGCTGCACGTCATGTTCTTCAGCCCATTGTGCCAGCGCCAGCGAGACCAGTTCCGGCCCGTTGTCCATCCGCATCTCCAGCGGGTAGCCGCGATTTACCACGATCCTGTCCAGCACACGGACGACTCGCTGAGCCGGGATATTCAGGTCGATTTCTATCGCCAGCGCTTCACGGTTAAAATCATCCACCACATTGAAGGTCCGGAAGCGTCTGCCGCAGACCAGCGCATCGTGCATAAAATCGATGGACCAGCTCTGGTTTAACGCTTGCGGTGTCGCCAGTGGTGCTGGATTACGCACTGGCAGCCGCTGCTTTCCCTTGTGATGAAAATTCAGTTTCAGCAGGCAGTAAATCCGGTGAACGCGTTTATGGTTCCAGGTATTACCCTGCCTGCGCAGCAGCTGGAACAGCTTCTTAAAACCGTAGCGCGGATAGCGTTCTGCCAGCTTAGTCAGCGCATGGATCACCGGTTTATCACGCCAGGTATCAGGCTAAAAATATACCGTCCTGCTCAGCGATAACGTCCTGCAGGCCTGGCGTAAACTCATGGCAAATTGCACCGTCAGATAGCTGACGAGTTCACGCTTTATTGCTGGTTTTAAAGCTTTTTATCGATGACGTCTTTCAGTGCCCGGCACTCAAGGCTGAGATCAGCAAACATCTGTTTGAGGCGTCGGTTTTCATCCTTTTGATATCAGACGCTTCCATAACGCCATATTTTGCTTTCCAGTTGTAGTACGAGGCTTCAGAGATACCGGCTTCACGGCAGACATCCTTGATGGTACGTCCGGTTTAAACAGACTTCAGAACGGCGATGATCTGATGCTCAGAGAATCGGGCTTTACGCATGGCGATCTCCTCAGGGGGACATAATCAGTATGTCGGAAGATCTCTAAAAGTGAATGGTTCGTTTTGCCGGGATGCTTACACCAGCCTTAAAATCCTGCCTAGTAAAGATGTTTTAAGATGGTTGGTTTATCACAGATACTGGAATGTTATAATATAAAACAGCTGGTTACTTTTGAGTAGAGGGGTGAAGCGTCATGAGGTTTTTTATTTTCTTGTTCTCTTTTGCAATTATTTCAGGGTGTTCTTCACCGGGGAAGCCTTCATTTTATTACCCATGGACCCAGTACGAGACCGGGGTTAACATAAAAATGTTAAACGAACCTCGGTATGTATATGGAACACAAGGGGTGTTAAGGATGGATGATGACGGTGAGTATGCGCTTATTGTTTTCTACAACGGAGGAAGTGTTGCTGGCCACTTTGGATATGTAACTAAAGAGAATATAGATAGCTGGATTGGAATATTTAATGGTTTTTTATCCTGGAATCCTAAAAACGATACTGACAAAGAAATATTTCACATTAAAGATGATGTTATGCTGTTTCATAAGGAATATACAATAGAATATATCTTTAAAGATAAGAACAAGATATTTTTAGTTAATAATGATGCTCTTGATGGTCTGTTTGTTGATTATTCGAGGCTGGCGATCGATGAAAGCAATGTAAGAAAACTATATGATCTTTATATAAAAATAAAGCCTAAGTTAAAATAATATCATCTTAAAGGCCGCTAGTGCGGCCTGATGGTTACCTAGTGCTTACAAGGACTGTCTTGTGCCAAAAGCGGATGTTGCAAAGCTACGCTAGTTAGGTTTAAATATTGTATTCCCAATGGATATGGATTGTACACATGAAAATACGATTGTTACTGCTTATATTTATCATCAGTTCCCAGTCGTGGGCAAGTCAGCCCTCCCCAAAGGAGCAAGCTAAACAAATGGCTGAAGCAGCATGCCTGTACCAATATAATGTCATCTACTCTCGCTTTACTTTGGGTTTTTCTGAGGAAAAAGCAATTCAAGCATCGTCTAAAATACTAACTAATTATCTGGAGAGTCATAAAACAAACGCAGGCGATTTTTTTCTCTCATCGATTCATAGAAGTACAATTGCACAATTACGGGAATTAGAAGTAAATAAAGAGGCAGTGCAGCAACTAAGATCTCCCCCGCCAAGTTTTAAGGATGATTTTTTATCGTCTTGCAATGAAATGAAAACCGAGCAGTTGGAAACTATGCATGTTTTTGGTTAAATTCAGCAGATATGGTTTTTGAGGACCATCACATTTGTTACTTATGTTCCTCGCTCATAGCGTACCGGGCAGCCGTTTGGACTGTCCGCTCAGTGCCAAAAGCGGAAGTTGCGATATCAGTCTATGTTAATCAACGGGGAGCAGGTCAAACCTTTCAGTATTGACGATATCTGGCCTGCAATAGCAGGCCAGATTCATGAGCTGGAAATATTTAACGGGGGCTTGGATAAACTAAACAGTGATCAGCTCTGCAATTTTTGTTGCAACGACTGCCAATGTATCTTCTCCCGTGTCGAGGCCGCTTCGGGATGCAAGCAAGGGGCTGACATTACGGAGAGCTTCATACGTCGTGTTATGCACGATGGGAACGAGTTGGTTGCCTGCCAGTAAAGCGGAAAGTTCTTTATCAGCAACGCCTTCTTTAGGAAGACGGTTTAACAATGCAGGTGTCACTAAAACCAAGCCGATTCGAGAGTTTGCTAATCCTTTATCAATGGCACGCATCATCGGAACGCCAAGGGCAAGATCCTTTTCGCTGAACCATACTTTGACACCTGCCGCTTCGAGCAAATCGTGTAGCTCTTTGGCAATACCTTGTCGATCATCCCAAGCATGGCAAAGGAAGACATCACGCAGATCAGGTTGCTCAATGGCAAGTTTCTCAACCACTTGTCGAATTGGCGTGAGTGATTGTACTTGGGCTGTTGTGTAAGAAACGGAAGACCCTGATTTTGACCAACGTGGCTTCGCGCTGCTGCTGGATCCACCGCTACTGCCTCCATAACTTCCGCCACTGCCAGAGCCTGATGATGAGTAAGAAGGGTAACTATCATAATTGTAGCTACTGCGGCGATAACCACTGCGATTACGACATGCGGGACAGGCAGCAGCAGCAGCAGCTGAGCTATGTCCACGTACAGGAGCTGTACATCTTGCCATACTCTTGTTTCCCCTTAATAATCTGAAAGATAACTGCTGCACCATTAAAGCCAGATAGTAATGGGGGCTTTTGAGTGTAAAACAACTGGTGTATTTTCAGAAACTTGCCCCTTATCACACTGCCAGATTTAATTTTTAGCTCAAAAGTCCAAAAAGAGCAGGGCTAGTGGTTAAAGTGGCAGCGCTGATGACTTAAGCGATATTGTCTTTATATACCAGATGAATGTCCGTTCCTCGCTCAAAGCAGACGGTATCCCCTCCAGAGCATCCTTGTACAAGCACCAGTTCGCCGGTGCTTCAACCGGCTGATACTCCGGCCGATGAGACGTGGCCTGACGATTCAGGGCGTATTTTTCATTAAGCCGCCGCGACTGGCTCCCGGCGGCTGGCCGTTGATACGCTTGAAAGCCCGACTGAACGCGGCCTGAGAGGTGTAGCCCAGACGCTGGGCTACCGTGTCGATCGATAGCTTATCCTGGCTGAGCCACTGACTGGCGAGACGCATACAAAACTCCGTTGCATAGCGCAGCGGCGGCACGCCAATGGTCGTCTTAAAGCGATCTGCAAAAACAGAACGCGATACATGCGATTCCGCTGCCAGTTCAGCAACAGTCCACTCTTTGCCGGGCTGACGGTGTATAACGGAGGCCGCCTGCTGGGCTCATGCCCGCCGAAAGATCCACGATGTGCACGTCCGCACTCCGTCAGCTCTGACGGAAGAAGCCCTGAGGCAGATCGGTTAGTTGTACGCCATAGAGGCGGATATATGGGGAATGCCGACAGAGCAGCGGCTTGCTGAACGTCAGCGATAAACGAAACCGCTGTTGAAATCACTGGAAAGCTGCTTGCGTGAAAAGATAAAGACCCTGTCGCGACACTCAGAACTGACAAAAGCGTTCGCGTACGCACTTAACCAGTGGCCGGCACTGACGTACCGTCATCGCAGATTGGCCGGTGAACCGGATCAGCGAACTGCTACCCTGGCGCATCGCACCGCCAACTTAATAACACATCCCCGTCAATACGGCTCTCGCTGTACGCTTACCATTCCTGGGCAAAGTATACTATTATTTCTAGGGATAAGCAGATTGATAATAAAACCATATTGTAAGCACTTAACAATAACGAGGGTTAAAATGAGAGATATTATACTTGTTTTAAATGATGAGCCTCCTAAGGTAATTCGCACCCCAAATCTTAAAAGGGAAATTGTGTATCTGCGTGAAAATAATCTTTTGAATTCCTTACCAGTGCAAATTAGATTTGTTAGTTTTAGAGATGGAAGGTGTGGGGCATTACTTATTGCTGCCGAACGTTTTGTATCTACTTTCGAGGCGCTTAATCTTCACTATGAACTCAACCCCAAAAATAAACCCTTTAAGGAATCACCAATAAAAAGCTTAAAATTAAATAAGATAAAATAACAATATTTAAGAACTTTACGATGTGGAATTATTGATTTTTAGGTGAAATTCCTATTTTCACTCATAAATGAAAAAGATTCTACTGATGCGGAATAAGTCCATGCCTTACTGGGAAATATTAAGCCGCCTACAACGTATCCAGTTAGTTCTCGCCCGCAAATCATACCGCCTCGTCTAGCATGGAAGGGCATATACGTTTACGGCGCGTAAGAATCGAGCTGGTTGCGTTTTACAAGACCTGGGTTAGGCAATTCATTAGCATTAGAATATCCGCTGTATGTCAGATGCGGACGTTGCCCAGGACGTGATTCATTCTTTCAGTACACATTTCACCCTGTAGGCCGTATGTGTCTGGTCCTTAAGCAACTCTACAATAAATTTACCGGTCTCCGACTTTGCCTTTTTTCGGATCTGCGCAGCGGGAAAGACACACATGATATGATTAAGTGAATATTATCTAAATATCATATCTTATATGATATTTGTCACACTAAATTAGATAATATTTGATATGGTTATACTTACACATTTAACTATTCATTCATGGACAACACTATGGACAAACCACTCACCCTTACCTACGACGAACTGCTGGCCGAAACCAGAGTAGCGCTTAATATGCACATCAAAAATTCCAGTACCCCTCCTGATTCGTTTGACCGGGGCTGCCGCAGCGGGATTATTAATTTCTGGTTTCATCTGGCCTGGAAAACGTCCTCGTCGGATGAGCAGCGTTACGAAGATCACAGGCAGCTTTGTCTGATGGCCGGTCTGGAGCCGCCAGCCGATGTCCGCTGAGAATACGCGCCGCCCGTCGCCGCTGCAGCGGAGGGTACTGATTGTGCTGGCCGCCCTCAGTGCGAAACGTCCGGGGCCGGTGGCGACACGGGATATTGAAAAAATTCTGGAACAGGGCGGGGACGCCCCGGTATACGGGCCTAATCTGCGCGCCTCCTGCCGGCGCATGGAAGCCGCGGGCTGGCTGCGCATCCTGCGCGCCCCGAACCTGCAGCTGGCCGTCGAACTGACGGACACCGGCCGGGAACTCAGCGCCCCGTTGCTGGCCGCCGAGCAGGAAGCCGAAACCGCGCGCCGGCGTGCAACGGAAGTGTTTGTACTGCCCGTTTCTGGCGCTGACAGCAATGCCGCGCCGGCAGACAGGCAGGTTAACCTCAATGGCACCTGGCTTACAGCATGGCGCGCCGATTTCGTCGTGCGGCTCAGTGGCGGGACGTGTCTGCAGCTGTGGGCCATAACGGGGCAGGTGACACGGCTGGAGGGCGATCCCCTCCAGGTGGCGCAGTGGCTGAGGGCATGCCATGAAGCGGGGCTGTGTATTCGCATGCAGATTAATGAAAGCGACACTCCGCAGCAACAGTAGCCTGAAAAAAAGGCTTTGCCGGGTGCTTTCTCAAAGAATTACAGCCGGGCGGGAAGCGGAAACAAAACACCGGCGGGAAAACGTGATAAATAATGCAAAGGACGGGTGCGATGTATAAATATTACCTGAAAAACATACACTGGGGGCTTATAATTTTCGGTATAGCTGTTTATTTGACACGTGACGACTTTAATGAAGCTAAAACTAAAATCTTTCTGGTCATTTCATTTTTCAATTGTCTGTTATTCCCTTTTGCTAAAAGAACGACAGAGATGTTAGCGCTAAAATATTCCACACGTGAGTCCTGGTCGACAGGTTTTTATACCGAAACATCCATGAAAAATGGTGTTTACGCAATTTATTACATGGCTATTTTTATTGCAGCAATCCCGGCATCCGTAGCTTATTTGTTATACTTATTAACTCGTAAAAAAACCGCCTGCTCGCGAAGATGAGGATTTGTATGTTTTGCATCCGTACCATTTACTTACGCTTGTAAACAGGCTTACCGTGAACACTCAGCCATTGCTTAGCGGTCCCAGGACTGAGGCATCAGGCCCTGCTCAGGTACGGAAGATGAAGATGCGGGCCGAAGGATACTCAGTTAAGCGTGCCGCTTCATCATTCTCCTCATCAGTTCTGAAGTCGCCGGTTATAATTTTATTAAGTCAGTTCCCAAACGCTTTCTCAGTGACATCTGGATTTTTCATTTCCGGCTCCCGTTTTTCCCTTTAAGGAAACACATATATCGCAAAGCTATTAACTTCACCAGATGGTATAAATAAGAAGCACCTGCAGTTAAATCGCAAAAGCAGAAAAAAAGATTCGCAAGTCTTTATTAGTCTGTGGCATATTAAGGTGGTAAGGCGACACATAAAAAACACTCGTAATGAACAAATTTCGCATAAAGCATTCCGGAACGCTGCCGATAATAATATGGTTACGGGGAAGGGATGTTATGAACAGTTTTCACTTATTTGTTGTGGCCGTTGAGCAGAAAAACAAAAATCAGGCAATGTTGATCCTGCGGGATAAAACTGAATCCGTCGCAAAAAAAATACTGATTAAAGCAAGAGTAAAGGTTCCCTATTATTACGGGCGTGCCTTCTGGCTGTGGGCGCAAAATTATATTAATTCGCAGTGTTCTCCACAAAAGGATCACTATGAGAGTCAGCAAGATGTCACTGCAGCCTCTGTTTGTAAAAATGAGGAACTGTCCGGGCATAAGCAGCCCCGGAGCGCTGGACCTGCTCAAGCTGATGGCACTGGCCGCGATGCTGGTCGATCACATCAATACCCTGTTTCTGCACCCGCCGGCACCGGAACTGTATGCGCTGGGCCGGATGGCCTTTCCGCTGTTCGTCCTGGTATGGGCGATCAATGCGGGACAGCGGCCGGAACGTCTCCAGCGCCGGGCAAACCGGCTCTGGGGATGGGCACTGCTGACGCAGCCGGTCTTTGTGTTTGCTTTCCGGGAGCAGCAGCCGTGGTACGCGCTCAATATACTGTTCGTCTTCGCCGCCGCCACACAGCTGCTTGCCCTGCGACACCGTTACGGCCTGCCCGGCGTTACAGCCGGCACAGGGCTGCTCGCACTGCTTGTCATCCCGCTGATGCCGGCAAGTTACGGTATCCAGGGTATCGTTCTCAGTCTGTCGCTGGCCACCTTTTTCGCCGCCCGTACCGGCAGGATGCAGGTGCTTTCCGCTGCGGCTGCCGTAATATCCCTCATCATCCTGAACGGATCAGCGCATCTTTTCAGCCGCCCCCTGGACACGCTGACTGTGGCGGTGCTCCCCACACTTGTGCTGCCGGTCGCCGCTGTCATCACAGCCGGTTCACTTCAGCCTGCCGGCTTCCCGCGTTTTTTACCGGGGCGCTTCTTTTACGTCATGTACGCGCTGCATCTGCTGATACTGGGGTGTTTTCTGTGAGGCTTAAGACCGTCCGGACTTTGATGCGCGCAGCGCATAAAGGCGACAAAGGCAGCCTGGTTTTACACTGAAGTACGGTGTCGCCGTCGCGCGGCTTTGCCGCCTGGTGACATGAAGATGTCCTGATACCCCCCTTCCTGCCAGACAAAACCCGGTTAAAACGACGCAGGCGCTTCATTGAGCGGCCGGAGTGGCTTCATCAAGGCCACAGGCCGCAGAGGAAGCGTATCTCCGCGTGCGAGCGTTTACGCGAGCTACGAGCGTGTAAGCAGAACTCAAAGCCACACTACCGGATGCCACTCGCTGTCCTAGTTACAACATCCCTCATAAAGCCACTCTGTTCCGGGCCTTTGGCCCGGAGCGGGGCGGCTTTTCGGGGGGCAAATTTTTTGAGGGTGCATGCGCTTGAACCGGAACTGTGCCCGCCGCCTGCGGCGGGAGCTACCTCTTTCTGAGCGCGTGGCCGTCAGGCCGCTGCCAGCGAAGGCATTATCAACAGAGCTGTGGCTCTTATATTTAAAATAACTTTAGGAAGTTAAAGACAGTCACTACGCATCCAGACTTCTGATTGCATACAATTTTCTGAGCCGTTTGCATCTATAGGAGGATAACTCCGGAAAGGGAACGTAAAACGATGCGAATAAGCGTGCCGGAGTGATGGAAAAGCAGAGCGGCTGGTTATAAAAAGTACGGCGGTTGGGTTCAGATATGGGGAGGCCTCTGCCTTCCGGCAGATAATCAGGGGAGAGGGGCTATTCCTGCTGTCGCGCGACCGTCTGTATCCAGGCCAGACGCTGATTTACCAGTTTACGGAAACCATCCAATGTAAGACCTTCGTGCAGGCCCTGGCTGAGCTCGAGCTGAATCTGGCAGGAAATCTGATGTCGTAAGTCAGTCTCGTCTTTCCTGGCCGCCAGCGCAGCCATTTTACGTTTGCGGCGAATATCCTGAGCCGTTTTACGTCGCTGCCAGGCTATTTCAACCAGCTTTTCTTTCTGTCGGCGCGTGGCCTCGGTCCGGGTAAGCGGTTTCTCGCCCTTTTTAGCCAGCCCCAGGTTAATCCATGCCAGTTGCTGATTACGCGCTTTTTCCCAGGCCTGCGGGTTACTGCCGGCCATATCAAAGAAACGGTCGGTCACCTCGATGTCCGCCGGGAAGAACTGCCGGGTAACTTTGTCCCAGAGAAGTTTGTAGGTAATGAGCCCAAACGCGGCAAGGTCGTGCGCTGCGCGCGTGGCGCGCGTGATGGATTCATTGCCGGCAGCAGAAGTCGTGGCCAGTCCTGATTCACGTGCAAGCGTGGTAAAGCTCACCGGAATGGTTCCGCTGACAATGTTCAGGTGGTATACCATCGCCTGAACCAGCGCATTAATAGCGCGGGCACGGTGTTTGTTGAAATGACGCTGACGCACCACAGGCTTATTTGTCTTGTGATGAAAAGCATCATAGAAGTAGAACCCAGCCCAGCGCGCTACATCACGGCCGGATACCGTGTCAACGAGCTGCTTGTTGTAAGCTGGGAGATTGTGCTTGTGGTGCGCAGGGCGAGTGAACACCGGTGCTGGATTTACCACATAGCACTGTCTTGATGTGATGTTAGTTTGTTCAGTCACCGGCTCCAGAACTTATGGCGGCCGTGTGTTGTTTTATGTGGTGCATGCGTTATAATCCTTCACAGGCAAAGCGCCTGCTTTATGACCCCCTGATATCTGCTGATTCCGCCAAGTTTCTAGACAGATTTCGGGGGGTTTTTGCATTCAGGCATCGGTAAAATCGCCGTCACCTCTTCCCGGGCGTCTTTCGGACACGCCCAATCCATGTATTCCTTGTTCTTTCCGCCCGCTCGCATGTACAGACGAAAAGCTCGAACCAGACCTGTCTCCCTTGTTCATTAGTCTCACCACAAGACATCAGATAAGGACAGCACGCTGCTTTGAGATAGGTTCTTAATTCAGGGTTGTAGCAATGAAAACGCCTCACCACAGGGTTTCATATCAGGTGAAGTCTATCCAATTGGCGTTAGGTTTTCCAGTCTAACTCTCTCAGGCCGCACGAATATAACGGTAGGTTATCACCTGATGTGTCATAAAATCGGTACTAAAAAAATTATAACCCGTGGCACCAGATCCGGACAACACGCATGCTGGACTCGTTAATTTCGCGCTAGAGACTAAAGCCGAACGGTATCAACGATATGGTTTTCATAGCTGCTTCAGGTTCTGAAGCGGCAAAGATATCAACGCAATTACAAATGTTTCCACCGTATTCACTGTCTGCTGAAGCTGAGTTTTCGTCATAAAGGCGCGCAGCTTCTTCCGGTGCGTAACACCCCGCCACTGGCTATACCTGGAACGTTGTACCAGAGTTGGTCTGTTTATTTTATGTACGACACGTTCATTTGCTGTATATGTTTGCACACGTTCATTGTCGTTAATGATTTTAATCGCGAGGAGTTGTCGATCGAAATAGATGAGAAACTGCCAGCCAAATGAATGGTTTGTGTACTCGACAGAATAGCAGCAAGCCAGGGATATCCCACAATGCCTCGCATGGGAAATGGTACCAACTTTATTTCACCAACTACTAATAAGCGGGGAGAAATGCCTGCAGTTAGGTTGGAATTTATGAAACCAAAAACATTCATTGAGAGGCTTAACGGGACATACATCACAGAAAGACTCGATTTTTATATGCCCAGGTCGCTGAATGAGTTACAGGAGTCACGAGTCGGTAGTTGTAACTATAAAACTTTGAACACCCGCATGAATCACTGAACAACCTCACATCGGAAGAGTGTCACCAGGTCAGGATCTCAAAAGTGCATTGAGTTCGAACTGCTCTGCTTACAGTGACATTTATCCTTTCCCTCATGAGCACCACTTCGTAACCCTCTGTTTTAGAACATATATAATTTTATATTCGTAACCAATGGGTTCTTACCTCCCACTAACTGTGACGTTATTTTTAGCAATATATTCTATCCAATCAACATTTGTAATTTAAATTAAAAAAATGCCTCTGTTCTGGCTTTTGTTTCTAAATGTTTTTTGATAAAAATATGGGTAATGCTTTGTCGCATCACGATGATGAGTTCTTCTTCCGGCCAATCTCATGGTGTTCTGTTACTTTCTCGCACGAGCACGGAAATCCGCGCCTTAACCTAAATATATTTTCAGGAGCATAAAATGGCATGGCGTCACTGGTTTATCCGTTACCGCGAAAAAATTAATGAGGTTAATAATGAAGCGCCAATTATTAACTCATTAACACCCACTGAAATATTAGCCTGGTCGCTGGAACCGCGAATGTTATTTGACGGAGCTGTCGCGGCGACCGTGCAGGACACAGCGACGGCGGAAGCGACCCGTGCTGAAACGGCGATTTCCGGCAGTGACGTAAAAACAGTGACGCAGAGTGATGTCACCCAGGCGCAGGCGCATTCAAGCGCGCAGGAAAATTACAGCGTCACGCCAGCAAACCATGATGCGACGGAGACGGCGACTGCGCAGAATAACGCCAGCAACGCGACCGATATTGCCGCACCCGCGCCAGATGCCCCGCGTCATGAGGTCGTGTTTATCGATACCTCACTAAAAGATTATCAGACGCTCGTGGCGGGCGTCGGACCGGGCGTTGACGTCGTGCTGATCGATGGCAATAAAGATGGACTGCAGCAAATCGCCGAGTGGGCCGCTACCCACAGCGGCTATGACGCGATGCATATTTTCTCCCACGGTTCTGAAGGGAAAATTAACCTCGGTAGCGGCGTACTGAACAGCACGACGCTCTCGACGGACGCGGTGCAAACAGCGCTGGCGGCGATTGGTAAAGCGCTGACTCGCGATGGCGACATTCTGCTTTACGGTTGTGACGTTGGTGCGAGCAGCAGCGGTGACGCGCTGCTGGCGGGTATCGCCAGCGCGACGGGTGCCGATGTGGCGGCCTCCAGCGACGCCACGGGCAGCAGCTTGATGGGGGGCGACTGGACGCTGGAGAAAAGCGTCGGCACTGTGGATGCACTGGCCATGCACGTCGATGCCTACCATGACCTGCTTACCCAGGTGACATTTACCTCCAGCGACCCGGATATGGATTACTCACACGACTCGATCACACGCCCTGTGGAAGGCTATAACATCACCTTTGCCACCTCACCTGGAGGTTTCCTGGGGGCCGATTCCTCCTATGGTAATGAGGGGCTCTATGCATACTCCGGCGTCGACAGCGTCACCCGACTGACGATTAGTAGTCCGGTCGGTACCACCTTTGACCTTAATAACATGAATGTCGGGGCTAACACCGGCACGCTGCATTTTTCGGTGCAGTACGGTAACGGCACCACCGCCAGTTTTGATGTAGCGGTCAGTAGTTCTGGGTATAGCTCGCTGAGCAGCTTCCCCAACGCGCTGAACGACATTACCAGCGTGACCATTACCAGCCAGGACTTTTCCGCGTTTGAGTCCATCACCATCACCGATGTCAAAGCCAGTGTGACCTCTGCGGCCCCGGTGATTGGCAACCTCAATGGCGATTCGGTCAGCTTTACAGAAGGGGGAGCACCGGTGTTGCTCGACGCGGGCAGTAACGCCACGCTTACCGACAGCGACTCGACGGACTTTAACGGCGGTAACGTCACAGTGTCTTTCGCTGCTAATGGCGTCAGCGGGCAGGATGTGCTGTCGGTGCAAAATCAGGGCACATCTGCCGGCCAAATTGGCCTTAGCGGCACCTCAGTCACCTGGGGCGGCGTGTCCATCGGTACGCTTAGCGGCGGCACCAACGGAAATGCGCTGGTGATTGCGTTCAACGCAAGTGCCACTCCAGCCGCAGTGCAGGGGCTGCTGCACGCACTGACCTGGCAGAACACTAATAACAGCGAGCCTTCAACCCTGACGCGCTCTATCTCTGTTACCGTCAACGATGGAGACGGCGCAACCAGCGTGGCTTCGACGGTCAGCGTTAACGTTACCGGCGTCAACGATGCCCCGACGCTCAGTGCCACTACCAGTACGCCAACCTTCACGGAAAACGGCAGCGCGGTGCCCCTGTTCAGCGGTGCAGTGGTCAGCACCGTTGAGTCCGGGCAGAGTATTGACCAACTGACGCTTACCGTCAGCAATATCAGCAACGGTGCCAGCGAAATCTTGACCGTCGACGGCACCAGCATTGCGCTCACTAACGGGGCCAGCGGTAACACCCTCACCCATGGTATCGCCTACAGTGTCAGTATCAGCGGCGGTACCGCGACCTTAACGCTCAGCAGCGCGGCCGGGCTTAGTACATCGACTACCGCTTCGCTCATCAACGGCATCACCTATCGCAACAGCAGTGAGGCCCCAACGGCGGCAAACCGTGTGGTGACGCTTACCGGGGTGCGCGACAACGGTGGAACTACTAATGGTGGGGTGAATACCACTGCGCTGTCCATCGCCTCTACCGTCAGCGTCGTGGCGGTTAATGACGCCCCGGTCATTAGCGCACCCGCAACGATAGCCGTAACAGAGGACGCCAGTGCAACACTGACCGGCATCAGCTTCTCCGACGTCGACGCCGGTAGCGCAACGGTTGCCGCCGCGTTTTCGGTCAACAACGGCACGCTCAGCGCGGTCAGTAGTGCCGGCGTCACGGTGGGGGCGGCCAGCGGCACCTCGCTGACGCTCTCAGGCACGATCGCCGATATCAACGCGTTTATTGCCGCGGGGAAACTGTCATTTCTCCCGGCCAGTAACAGCACCACCAGCGCTACGCTGAACATCAATATCAACGATGATGGAAACAGCGGTTCTGGTGGCCCATTGGCCACCTCAGCGACAACTACGCTGGCCATCAGCGCGGTGAATGACGCGCCAGTCAACAGTATTCCCCTCAGCCAAAGCGTGCAGCAGGACGGCAGCCTCGTGTTCAGCAGCGGCAACGGCAACGCGATCACTGTCAGCGATGTGGATGTGGGAAGTAATGAAATGCAGGTCACGCTGACAGCCGCGCACGGCCTTCTGACGCTCGGCTCAACCACTGGCCTGACGCTACAGACAGGCTCCGGAAGCGGCGACAGTACGATGACGTTTCTCGGTACGCAGGCGGCAATTAACGCTGCGCTTAACGGCCTGATCTTCACGCCAAACAGCGGCTATAGCGGCAATGCTTCAGTGCAAATTACCACAAGTGATCGGGGCTTCACCGGCTCCGGTGGCACGCTAAGCGATACGGATACCATCACTATTGCGGTCAACGCCAACGCGCCGTCAATCACCAGTGTTACTTCCGGTACCGCCAATGGCGTCTATGGCATTGGCAGCACCGTCTTTGTCAACGTGAGATTTAACGCGGCGGTCACGGTAGATACGACTGGTGGCACACCGACGTTGCTTCTGGAGACAGGGGGCGTTGATCGCCAGGCGACGTACCTGAGCGGCTCAGGAACCGATACTCTGGTCTTTAGCTATACGGTACAAAGCGGCGATCGGAATGCCGATCTTGATTACGCCAGTACCGCAGCGCTGGCGCTCAACGGGTCGGCTATCCGCGATAGCGGCAGCAACAATGCGCAGTTAACTCTGGCGACGCCGGGAACTGCGGGTTCGTTAGGTGCAAACGCCAGCGTGATGATTGATGGTGTGCGGCCCACGGCCACGGTGGTGGTGAGCGATAACGCGCTGCGCATTGGTGAAACCTCGCTGGTAACTGTCACCTTCTCGGAGGCAGTTACCGGCTTTACAAACGCTGATTTGACCATCAATAACGGTACGCTGAGCGCCATGTCGTCGAGCGACGGCGGCATCACCTGGACGGCGACCTTTACGCCAACGGCCAATATCAGTGACACCAGCAACCTTATTAGGCTGGATAACAGCGGCGTGGCGGATGCGGCAGGCAATGCGGGCACCGGTACAACCGACTCCAATAACTACAGTATTGATACCCAGCGCCCTACGGCGACACTTGTGCTCAGCGATCCGGCGTTAAGCATCGGTGAAACCTCAGTCGTCACAATCACCTTCACGGAGGCAGTAACCGGCTTTACGCTTGCCGATCTCAGTGTGAACAATGGCTCGTTGAGCAATCTCACCACCAGCGACAACATCACCTGGACAGCGACCTTTACGCCTGCAGCCAATATCAGTGACACGACCAATCTTATTACGCTTGATAACACCGGCGTGATGGATGCGGCAGGCAACGCGGGCGCCGGTACGACCGACTCAAACAACTACAGCATCGACACCCAGCGCCCCACCGCGACCGTTGTGGTGGGTGACACAGCGCTGAAGACGGGGGAAACCTCGCTGGTCACCATCACCTTCTCAGAAGCGGTAACCGGCTTTGACAGTGCGGATCTCACCGTCAGCAACGGCACGCTGAGTGCGCTCTCCTCTGCCGACGGCGGCATCACCTGGACGGCGACTTTTACGCCCGCGACCAACATCAATGACACGAGCAATCTTATTACGCTTGATAACAGCGGTGTTGCCGATCTCGCCGGTAATGTAGGCACCGGCACCACCACTTCAAACAACTACAGCATAGATACCCAGCGGCCGACCGCCACGATTGTCGTCAGTGATACCGCGCTGAAGACGGGGGAAACCTCGCTGGTTACTGTCACCTTCTCGGAGGCGGTCACCGGCTTTACCAACGCTGATTTGACCATCAATAACGGCACGCTGAGTGCGCTTTCCTCTGCCGACGGCGGCATCACCTGGACGGCCACCTTGACGCCAACGGCCAATATCAGCGACACCAGCAACGTTATTACGCTTGATAACAGTGGAGTGGCGGATGCGGCGGGAAACGCGGGCACTGGCACGACCGACTCGAACAACTACAGTATCGATACCCAGCGGCCTGGCGCGACGATTGCCATGAGCGATACGGCGCTGGGCGTGGGGGAAACCTCAACCGTCACCATCACCTTCTCAGAAGCTGTGTCCGGCTTTAGCAATGCGGATCTCATCGTCAGCAACGGCACGCTGAGTGCGGTCTCCTCTGCCGACGGGGGGATCACCTGGACGGCGACATTCACGCCGATGGCGGGCAGCAACTCTACGGGTAATCTCATCACGCTTGATAACACCGGCGTGGTGGATGCGGCAGGCAATGCGGGCACCGGCACGACTACGTCAAGCAACTACAGTATCGACACGCAGCGTCCCACCGCGACCGTTATTGTGAGTGACACTGCACTGAGCGCGGGCGAGACCTCGCTGGTCACCATAACCTTCTCGGAAGGGGTAACCGGCTTTACCAGTGCGGATCTCACCGTCAGCAACGGCACGCTGGGTATGGTCTCCTCTGCCGACGGTGGTATAACCTGGACGGCGACCTTTACACCGACGGCGAATATCAGCAATACGGCTAATGTCATTATCCTGAATAACAGCGGTGTGGCGGATCTCGCCGGTAATACCGGTACCGGCACCACTGATTCAAACAACTACAGCATCGACACCCAGCGGCCGACCGCTACGATTGTCGTCAGCGATACGACGTTAAGCATCGGTGAAACCTCGCTGGTCACGATTACCTTCTCGGAAGCGGTGACCGGCTTTAGCAATGCGGATCTCTCCGTCAGCAACGGCATGCTGAGCGCGGTCTCCTCTGTCGACGGCGGTATCACCTGGACGGCGACCTTTACGCCCACGGCCAATATCAGCAACAGCAGCAACCTTATTACGCTGGATAACAGCGGCGTGGCGGATGCGGCGGGCAACGCCGGCAGCGGCACGACCGACTCCAATAACTACAGCATCGATACCCAGCGGCCTGGCGCGACCATTGTCATGAGCGACACCACGGCGGGCGCAGGTGAAAGCTTGACGGTCACTATTACCTTCTCCGAAGCTGTCACCAGCTTTAGCAACGCGGATCTCACCGTCAGCAACGGCACGCTGAGCGCGGTCTCCTCTGTTGACGGGGGTATCACCTGGACCGCGATATTTACCCCTGCGGCGGGCAACAGTTCGACAGGGAATGTCATTACCCTGAATAACAGCGGCGTCGCCGATCTGGCAGGCAATACGGGTTCCGGCACCACCGCCTCGGCCCCTTACAGTGTTGATACTCAGCTGCCTACCGCCGCGATCGCCCTGAGCGATACGGCGCTGAACGCGGGTGAACACGCCACCGTCACCATCACCTTCTCAGAGGCGGTCACGGGCTTTGATGTAAGCGATCTGCGCGTCACTAACGGTACGTTAAGCAACCTTGCGACCGCCGACGGCGGCATCACCTGGACGGCGACCTTTACCCCTGCGCCGGGCGCGACCGCCGCCGCGAATCAAATCTCGCTGGATAATTCCGGTATCACCGATCTGGCGGGAAATCGCGGAGAGGGCAGCACGCATTCCGCAGGTTTCAGCATCGACAGCGCGCTGCCGCGCGTCACCGGATTGATCCCGCTGCCAGCCACCTCGCCGCAGACGCTCGACTATCAGCTCGATTTCTCCGAAGCGGTGAGCGGGCTGGACACCAGCGACTTTACGATCGTCACCTCCGGGAATGTGACCGCAAATATTGCCTCGATTATCGCCATCAGCCCCACGCGCTATGTGATTCATCTTACCGGCGTCTCCGGCGACGGAGCGGTGCAGCTGTCGCTTAACGCCAGTGGAACGGGTATCACCGACAGCGCTGGCAACGCCATCAGCGGCGGCTTCAGGGGTGCCGTGTATGAAACCCCGGATCCGGAACCGACACCGCCTGACATCACGCTGCCATCCCGAGGGTACGACAGCCAGCCCCTCGTCCCTGACACCGCGGGGCGCACCGGCGGGCAGAGTCAGCTTACCCTGCTGACGAAATCCATCCCCGGCGAAACCTTACCGGGCGCGCCAGGCGAGAGCACCCCGGCCTTTACCAGCATCTTCCGCGCGGCCGATCAGAGCGGCGCGGTGGGGGCCTCGGTGCTGGCGACGGTATTTGGCAATAACGGCGGCACCCGGTACGAGCCGGGCGTTACCCGCACACACGTAAGCGATCTCAACCGACCGATCGTCGGCAGATCGACGCTGGCCAGCGTGTTTGGCGATCTGAATCTGCCCGGCGTTAACGCGCTGGAGGTCTTTTCCGGCAACAGCTGGCAGCACGTCGACAGGGGCAGCATTGCCCCGCTGGTGGCCCCGGCGTCGGTGTTTGGTGCACCGGTATTCAGTATGCAGCTCCAGCAGCTTAATGATGATGAGTCACAGCAGTTAGCGTCCCTCGAAGGGGCATTACAAAATATCAAGCCGTCAGTATGAAACGGCACGCAAGGACAGGGGTACAAGAGACTATGCAACGATGTGCAAAGCTTTTCAGTCTGACGGTGATTGCGCTGGCGGTAAGCGGCTGTGCGGTCTCAACGGAACAGGTCGATCGCGCCACCAGCCAGCAGCGCGCCCAAGCTGATTTACAGGCGATGTTCAGCCATCAGGATCCGGTGACCGGCCCGATCACTTTACAGGAAGCCACGGCGCGCGCGCTAAAATACAACCTCGAAGCGCGACTGAAGATCATGGAGACAGCGCTGGCCGAGCAACAGGTGTCGCTGGCGCGTTTTGATATGCTGCCCAAAATGGCGGCGGACGCGGGTTACGTCACCCGCGATAACATCAGCGCCTCCAGCAGCCGCAGCGTGGAGACCGGTCAGCAGTCGCTGGAGCCGTCAACCTCACAGGATAAAACCCGCCGCGTGGCCGATCTGACGATGGTATGGAACATCCTCGACTTCGGCGTCAGCTATGTGACCGCGCACCAGCAGTCCGATAAGCGCTGGATCGCCGAGGAGCGTCGTCGCAAAGTAACGCACACCATCGTGCAGGATGTACAGTCCGCCTACTGGCGTGCGGTGGCGGCGGAGCGCCTGCTTAGCCGCATCGATAAGCTGATTGGGCGTGTCAATATGGCGCGGGAAAACAGCGAAAAAATGACAGCCCAGAAGGTCGGGGATCTGGTCGAAGCCTACAGCTATCAGCGCGCTCTGCTGGACGCCACCCGCCAGCTGGAGGAGCAGCGCCGCGCGCTGTCGCTGGCGAAAACCGAACTGGCGACGCTGATGAATCTCCCGCTTGAAACGCGCTACACGCTGGCGCTGCCGGATGAGAACAACCTGCCGGAGCCGACGCTGAACATTCCGTTTGAGCAGCTTGAGACCACGGCGCTGATCAATCGCCCGGAGCTGCGCGAAGAGGATTATCAGGCGCGCATCAGCGCCGCAGAGACGCGTAAATCCTTACTGCGTATGCTGCCAGGCATTGAAGTGAACGTCGGCGGCAACTACGACAGCAACTCGTTCCTGGTCAACCAGAGCTGGGTGGATGCCGGGGTGAAAGTGACCTGGAATCTGTTCAACCTCTTCTCCGGCCCGGCGGCATACGACGTTGCGCAAGCCGGGGAAACCGTGGGCGAGGCGCGTCGCCAGGCGATGTCGATGGCGGTGCTGGCGCAGCTGTACGTTGCACGGGCCAACTTCAACGAAGCGGCCCGGCAGTACCGCACCGGCAAAGAGCTGCAAAAGCTCGACGTCTCAATTCTTGAGCAGCTGAACAACCGCTACAAGGCGGGCAGCATTGGTGAGCTGCAGCTGATCCAGGGCGAGCTTAACGCGGTAAACACCTCGCTGCGTAACGATCTGGCCTATGCCGAACTGCGCAACGCGTGGGGGCAAATCTTCGTCACCGCCGGTCTTGATCCGCTGCCGCCGGGGCAGAAAACGTCCGATATTCCGTCGGTAGAGCGTGCGCTGCAGCAGTCTGAAAAACAGTGGCAGAGCGGCGAGGTCGCAATGCAAACCACGGGGGCGGCGAAGTGAGCCGAACGCGCGCCGGCATGCTGGCACTGCTCCTGACCGCACCGTTTTACCTCCATGCCGCGCCACCGGCGAAGGCGGAAGAAGACTTAACGCTCGATCCGCCGTCAGCGCCTGCGGAGGCACCGAAAGGACGTGAAGCGCGCGGGGTGTTGCGCGCGGTCGAACAGGCCACGCTCTCCAGCGAGCTGAATGCCCGCATCGTCGAGCTGCCGTTTCGGGAGGGCGAGTCCTTCCACAAGGGCGATTTATTAGTGCGATTTGACTGCTCGGCATATCAGGCGCAGCTGGCTGCGTCGCAGGGGGCGATGCGCGCCGCGCAGCAGGAGCTGACCCAAAACCGGCAACTGGCGCAGATGCAGTCCGTCGGGCGCACGGCGGTGGGCCTCTCCGAGGCGCGACTGGCGCAGGCGGCAGCGGAGAGCCAGGTCTATCAGATCCAGACCAGCCGTTGCCGGATCCTCGCGCCTTTTGACGGCCAGGTTGTCACGCGTAAAGCGCAGGTCTCGGAGTTTTTAGGCCAGGGCATGCCGCTGCTGGAAATTGTCAATAACAGCCATCTGGAGATCTACCTGCTGGCTCCCTCCCGCTGGCTCTCCACGCTAAAGGCCAAACAGACCTTTACCTTTACTCCGGATGAGACCGGCGTGCCGCTGCAGGCGGAGATCCTGCGTACCGGAGCCAGAATCGATGAGAGCAGCCAGACGCTGACGCTGATTGGCCGGATAACCGGCGACGGGGCCGGACTCATTTCAGGCATGAGCGGCAGCGCGCGCTTTACGGAGACGCGATGAACACAGCGGAGCCTGTGGGCGTTGAGCAAATTTTCGCGCGCTTGCTGCAGCTCGAGCGGCTGGCGCGGCAGGCGGAAAACAGCGAAACCCTGGCCTGGTCGATGGTTAACGACAGCCAGAGCCTGCTGGGCTTTCGCCATGCGGCGCTGCTAATTGACGGACGCGTGCGGGCGCTGACCGGCGTGTCGGTGCCCGATCCCCATGCGCCCTTTGTCGCCTTTACCGAGCGCGCCGCGCGGCAGCTGAGCGCACAGGGCAAAGCCAACCAGATCGCCGTGGTGGTGGCTGCATGGCTGGATGAGCAGACCCGCAAGGATTGGCAAAGCCTGTCGGCACCGCACGCGCTGTGGGTGCCGCTGAAAAACCGCAAAGGCGAACGCTTTGGCGGGCTGTGGATCGCCCGGGATGCGCAGTGGCAGGAGCGTGAGCTGCTGCTTGCCGGGCCGCTGGCCGAGAGCTGGGCGCACGCATGGCGGGCATTAGAGCCGCGCGCGTCGTGGCGTGCCAGTCGACTGAAGACAAAAATTTTCGTTCTCGCCGTGGTGCTGGTGGCGGCGTTGCTGATCCCGGTGCGTCAGTCGGTGCTGGCCCCGGCGGAAGTGGTGCCGCTGGACGGACAGGTGGTGACCGCACCGCTCGATGGCGTTATCGCTGAGGTGCAGGTACGCCCTAATCAGCTGGTGCAGAAAGGCGCACTGCTGGCGCATTTTGACAGCACGGTGCAAAAAGCCCAGGCGGACGTCGCCGCGCGCGCGCTGGGCGTGGCCGAGGCGGAGCTGCGATCCGGTTCCCAGCGCGCCTTTCAGGACGCGGAATCGAAAGCCCGACTGGATCTGCTCGCCGCGCAGGTGGAGCAAAAACGCGCTGAGCTGGCGTGGGCGCAGGATCTGCTGCAACGCAGTGACGTGCGCGCAGGCCGCGACGGCATCGCGGTGTTTGCCGATGCCGATCAGCTGGCGGGTAAACCGGTCAGAACCGGCGAACGGCTGATGGCGATTGCCGATCCGCAGCAGGCCGAGCTGAAGATCGAGTTGGACGTGGGCGATGCGATCGATTTTCCCGCCGATGCAGATGTGACGCTGTTTCTCGACAGCGATCCGCTCGCGCGCCACGACGCACAGCTGACGCGGGTGGCCTATGAATCGGCGCTGACCGCACAGGGCAGTCTGGCCTGGCGACTCGATGCCCGCTTTCTGAATAAAGCGCCGCGCATTGGGCTGCGCGGTACGGCAAAAGTCTACGGTGAGCGCGTGCCGCTTGGGCTCTATCTGCTACGTCGGCCGCTGGCCGCGCTGCGTAAAGCGGTGGGCATATAATGAGCAAGCTGCCCGCCCTACGCGACGATCTCCAGCTCAGCGCCGCACCGCCAGCGCTGGATGGTTCACCCCAGTGGACGCTGGCAGATACGCTGGCGGGGCGCTATTTCAAACTGAGCGGCAGCGCCATGCGCCTACTGCGCCACTGGGTGCTCGGCGATGAAAGCCGGGTGCTGGAGGCGGCGAACCGGGAGCCGGGAATGCCGCTCGGCAGCGACGAATTGCAGGGGCTGCTGCGCTTTCTGCGCGCCAACGATCTGATCGTCGGCAGCGACGCCGAGCAGCGCGCCAGCTATGCGCTAAAGTCGGCTGCGCGGCGCAAAAGCCTGCTGACGCAGCTGCTGCATCAGTATCTCTTCTTCCGCATTCCATTATGGCGTCCCGATCCTTTTCTTAACCGCTGCTGGCCGACGCTTGCGCGGCACGGCGGCTGGCTGCTGCGCGTTATGCTGCCGCTGGTGCTTATCCTCGGTCTCTATCTGGTCAGCCGCGACTGGCCGCGCTATCGCGACTCATTCTCCTGGCTGTTCAGTCTGGAGGGGGCCGCTGCCTTTGGCGTGACGCTGGTGTTTGCCAAATTCACCCATGAGCTGGGACATGCCTTTATGGCGAAGCGCGCCGGATGCCGGGTACAAAGCATGGGGGTGGCCTTTGTGGTGATGTTCCCGATGTTTTATACCGACGTCAGCGACGCCTGGCGCGTTCGCTCCCGGACGGCGCGGCTGCTGGTGGGCGCAGGCGGGATGCTGGCGGAGCTGATGCTGGCGGTGGTTGCGCTACTGGCGTGGTCCCTGCTGCCGGAAGGGCCGCTGCGCACGGCAGCTTTTCTGCTCTCCAGCGCCACATGGCTGACAACGCTCGCCGTCAATCTCAATCCGCTGATGCGCTTTGACGGCTACTTTATTCTCAGCGACGCGTGGCAGGTCGATAACCTGCAGGGGCGGGCGTATGCCCTGTGCCGCTGGCGGCTGCGCGAAGCGCTGTTCGGCTATGGCGATCCTCCGCCCCAGCGCTGGTCTGCGCGCATGGAGCGCCGTTTACTGCTTTGGGGATACGCCTCCTGGCTGTGGCGCTTCTTTCTGTTCCTGGGCATCGCACTGGCGGTGTACCACTTCTTTTTCAAACTGTTGGGTATTTTCCTTATGGCCGTAGAGGTGAGCTGGTTTATTGCGCTGCCGATGGTCCGCGAGATCCAGCACTGGTGGGGGCAGCGCCAGCGCGCTCAGCGCGGGCGGGTTATTCGCACCGCGCTTGGCCTGGCGTTCCTGCTGCTGATCCTGTTTATTCCATGGCGCAGTAAGATTGAGATCCCCGCGCAGCTCGATGCGGCCAGGGTCAGCACGCTCTATGCGCCCGTTGCCTCACAGCTGGTGACGCTCAATGTGCATGACGGGCAGATGGTGAGCGCCGGAGAGCTGCTGATGGCGCTGGATGCCCCGGATCTCAACGCCCGTCAGGCCATCGCGCGGCAGAAAATCGCTATCTTACAGCTGCAGCTGCGTCGGCTGGCCGCCCAGCGCGATACGGTGGGCGATACGCTGATTTTGCACCAGCAGCTGGCCGAATCGCTGGCGGAGTATCGCGGTCTGGCGGCGCAGCGCCGTCGGCTGGCGATCCGCGCGCCCTCGGCGGGCCAAGTGCGGGATGTGGAGCAGGATCTCACGCCCGGCCGATGGCTGGCGGCGGATCAGCCGCTGCTGCGGGTAGTCAACGCCGGGGCGGGGCGCATCCGGGGATATCTGCGGGAGGATGATCTCAGCGCTATCGAACCGGGGGCGACAGGGCGCTTTATCGTCGATGATCCCGGCCGGGCCGCGCTGGCGGTACGTCTGCAGTCCGTCGACCCCACCGCCTCCGCATTTATTGAGCGTGAATCGTTGACCTCCGATCGCGGTGGTCCGGTGGCCGTGCACCGCGACGGACAAAAGCGCGCGCGACCAATCCAGGGCTGGTACGGCGTTGACATCGCCGTGACCGGCAAAGAAGCATTCCCGCCGCAGCCCTTACGGGGTGTGGTGGTAATTAACGGCAGGGCAGAATCTCTGTTTGCCAGCCTCTGGCGACGTATCGCCGTGCTGGGCATCAGAGAGAGTGGTTTTTAGTGAACGCATCAACCCTCATTAAGGAAATACCTGATGAACAGACGTGCAAAATCCTCGTTATGTCTCGTTGCCTCCGGTCTGCTGATGTTCTCGTTATCGTCGCGCGCGCTGGCTTGCGGTGGTGAAGAGCCCTATCTCGGCTCGGTTTGTTTTAGCGTAACCAACTACTGTCCGGAGGGCTATCTCGATGCCAATGGACAGACGCTGTCGATCAATGATTACCAGGGACTCTATGCCTTACTGGGCAGCACCTACGGCGGAACGACGACGACGTTTAATCTTCCCGACCTGCGCGGGCGCGTGCCGGTGGGGCAGGGCACCGGGACTGGGCTGACGCCTGCGGTACAGGGCCAGCCACGCGGCGTGGAGAGCGTCATGCTTAACGTGTCGAATCTGCCGCCCCACAGCCATGCGCCGATATTCACCCCCGGCAGCAGTTCAGCGCTATCGCTGAACGCAACGACGACGCCGGCGACTTCGCCAACCCCCACCTCTACCGCCAATCAGCTTGGCAGCTCTACTGGGCCATCCGTGAAAATCTACGCGTCTGGCGGGGGCACTCAGGTCCCGCTGGCCGGTGTCGGTGGTTCTGTGGTAACGGTGCAGCCCGCCGGTACTGGCTCTGCGGTCGTGCCCGTCATGACGCCGCAGTCGGTGCTGCGCGCCTGTGTCGCCGTTCAGGGTGTTTATCCCACCCAGTCGTAAATGCCTCTCTACACAAGGATCAGACTTATGAACTGTTCTTTAGCCTCTCCACGCGCCCTGACGGCGTATGCACTGGCGTTATTCTCGTTTTCCCAGAGCGCGCTGGCGTGCAGTACGACGCCCTATATTGGTACGGTGTGCTTTACGGCGGCAAACTTTTGCCCGCGCGGCTACCAGGAAGCGAACGGTCAGACGATGCAAATACAGCAATCCCAGGCGCTGTATGCCCTGATTGCCCGTCTCTACACCCCCTCATCGACAGCAAATACCGCCTTTAATCTGCCGGATATGCGCGGCAGAAGCCCGGTGGGCGCCGGGATTGGGCCCAATATGAATGTGCTCTCGCTGGGGCAGCAGCGCGGTGCAGAAACGGCAGCAATGAGCCTCTCTCAGATGCCGATCCATACTCACCAGGCGACGCTCGGAACTGGCGCGTTTTCTGTGAGCGCGACGACTGCCCTGGGGGTGTCCAATAGCCCCTCGGCGACTAACAACCAACTGGCGTCAACGCAAAGTCCGGGAACAAGTATTTATGCCCCTGCGGGCGGCACACAGGTCCCGCTGGCCGGGGTGACCAGTAGTATGGCTGGCGCAACGGTGACGGTGGGCAACACTGGCGCAGCCGTTCCCATCAACACGCTGTCACCGCAGGCCGTGCTGCGTGCCTGCGTCGCGGTGCAAGGTTACTACCCGCCGAGACCGTAGTCATTCGGTGCGCAAGATCTCTCTCTTTACCACGGTGATATAAGGAACAGGCAATGAAAACCTCTCTTTCTCTGGTGGTTGCGACAACGGCATTAATGACCTTTTCGTACGATGTGCAGGCGTGCGAAGGGGATAGCGATTTTATCGGCGCGGTGTGCTTTACCGCAGCGACTTACTGTCCGGTGGGCTACCTTGAGGCCAACGGGCAAAACGTGCCGGTTAACCAGTATCAGGCGCTGTATAGCCTGGTGGGGAATCGTTACGGCGGTACGGCGGGGCAAAACTTTACCCTGCCCAACATGCAAGGCTTCAGTCCGGCGGGGCAGGGTGCCGGGCCGGGGTTAACGCCTGCAACGCAGTACACCACGCGCGGTGCAGAAAGCCAGACGCTAACGATGGCGCAGATGCCGGCGCATACGCATGCGACAACGCTTATTCCCGCTGCGCCAGGTGTTACCGTGAACGCTACCGCCACCGGCGGGGCGAATGCCGCGCCTTCTGCCACCAATAATCAGCTGGCGGCCGCTTCACCTGCGGCAAAAATGTATGCGCCGTCCACTAGCGCTGGGACGTCGGTCCCACTGGCGGGAGTAAGCGGAGGGACCACAGGCGCCACTCTTACGCTTGCCAACAACGGTGGTACTACCCCGCTGCCGACGGTTTCCCCGCAATTGGTATTAAAAGCCTGCATCGCCTCGGACGGTATTTATCCGATAAACCCGAATTGATTTGTCAATCAACGTAGCGCCGATGGAGATCGGCGCACCTATTGACGGGATGGTTACGACGTCTGAAGCCGTCCAGCGTCAGCCCTTCATGGATTTCCTGGCTCAGCTCGTGCTGAATCTGGCACGTAAGTCAGTCTCGTCTTTCCTGGCCGCCAGCGCAGCGATTTTCCGTTTGCGGAGAATATCCTGGGCCGTTTTACGTTGCTGACAGGCGATTTCAACCCGCTTTTCTTCTGTCGGCGCGTCGCGTCGGTCCGGGTAAGGGGTCTGAGCAGTAAAAATCCACCAGAAACTGACATTAGGAATGAAAATCCCCTATGTAACCTTAAGTTAATGAATGTATGATCTAACTACAGCCCTTATTTAAGAGCTGTAGTTGAGTCTTACGTTCTTTTTTGGACAATGCTATTTATGATGTCTTCGAGCATTTCCCGACTTCTTCTCATGAATGAAATTCTTTTTAAAAGCTTAAGATCATCATCATGCCCTTCATTAAGAAGTATCTGTTGAACAAGGTTTTTACAAGCTTGCTCAAAGTAAACTTGGTTTTTTTTACTATATAATTTATATTTTTTTTCGTAAACGTCTTTATAGGGTAGCACTTGCCGATATTTATATCCATCGTTAGGAAGCGCAAGTATTAGGATGTGAGCTTTTTTAAATAATTCAAAGCTTTCCGAATTATCACTCTCTGAAATGCAATCTATTATATATAGACGTGCTTGTTGCGTATCAATACTGGAAGTATCATAATTCTCCTTCGCTCTCGCAAGATTGTAAGCATCATTTAGATAAGTTTGAGCAGTATTAGTGTCATTTATAGAAAGCCTGCACATAGCATATTGCAGCCAATAATGAGGTGATTCCTTAAGCCAAGGACATACTCGTTTAAGCTCCATATAATAACTGTCAAGAGCTCGTTGATTCTTAGGCAATAATCGTTCAAGGACATGAAATCGTAAAAGTGATTTAAATATGCTTGAAGAATCTGTTGAAAGATCTTTGATTTTATCAAAACGGCTAACAATATCTAATAATTTATGTCTAATGTAATTATCTGTGTAAGAGTGATTTATAATGACTAAGGACATCAAACTTGATTTTGTTTCAATGGAGTTACCATTTTCTACAAATTTGTATAAGGATTTAAAACTATCGTTTCCTCTAAAACTCATGTCGTATATTGTATTGTTTGATGCGATTTCAGATACCATATAAGATGTTTTATTTACATCTATAACATCACATAATGCAATCGCGAATATTGTATCTTTATACGTTTGCTCTTGAAAAAGTTCATCAGTTAATAGCTTGATTCTTTTTTGAATTGTCGGACTGTTAAGCAACCCCAATAAAATTCCGGATATTTGCCCGTTGTAATTTTCAATGATTTTTTTCTGTTTTTCTTTTGTTGTGAGTGCGGAAAATTCTTCCCAAAAACCCTGGTTATCTAGCAAATCGACAAAGTTCAATATTTCATTTTCTGACAGCTGATCAAGACTTATCTCAGAAAATTTTATATCAAGTGTTCCAATAACTTGAGAAGCCTTCATGGCCACTGAACTTCGGTCTGCAACTACAACATTTATTTGATCAGGGTAATTTATGCTGATATGTTTTAAAAGAGACTCTCCTTTACTAAACCCATCAATAATAATAACTGACCTTTGTTTTTTAGATATAATAACATCAATCTCAGAGAGTTCATCACCGTATTCTGTTTTCCCTTTGTAAAAGTATACAATATACCCATTCTGAGTCAGTTTATGAGCTAGTATTTCAAGATAGACTGTTTTACCATTTCCAAGTTCACTATGTACAAGAATGCTGCTTTCTGCCTCTATCAGCCTTAAAGAATCACTAACCAACTCTCTTTCAATAATGAAGCGATCATTAAAATCATGACTAATTGATGTGTCTATTTGTGTTGCGTTAAATTTACCATACAGTAAGAAATCTTTTATTTCAGTATCCGTTATTATATTATCTCTAAAGCTTAACTCCCTGATCTCAAAGCAGTCCAGTGGCAACTCTTCATCTTCTTTTAGAGGCTCAACATCTTTAATTAGGTCTGAAAAACCTTCAACCCCGATTGGTAAAACATGGCCAAATTCGGATAGGAAAAAAGTATCCTGATAAGTTGCATCATCCCTTACAATGAAATAGGTCTTTTCAACAAGGTTATCTGTCTGATAAAGTAATCGTTGAACGTCCATATCATACATAGAATAGCCAACAAATATAATTGCGCTGGCGGTTTCGAGATCTCTTTTAAAGATATAATGCCACTTAGAGTTTACAAATGATTGCGCTGATAAATATGATGAATTTGATAGTTTAATTTTACTATCGAGATCAGACGCTGTCGATTTATCTATAATTCCGTTTAAATGGATGCATGACGTTTCATCTGATGTATAGTTCTTTGGATCGCAATCGATATCAAGTGCATTAACTATTTTGCCTGCGAGTAAAGACGATAGTTCAATAGAGTTATCGTAATTCGTCGTGAAAACTCTACGCCAAGGTAATGAGCAAATATTTATTTGCTCTTCAGTAACTTTTTTTAATACAAAAGAATCTTTTAGCAGCTTTAATAGTTGATTTTTGTCACCATGCCTTAAATAATAACCTGAAGTAAACATCAAGTCTTCGTTATCATCGCCCAACTTAGCTAAATTTCCTATTTTCTTCGATAACTCTTTAGCTAGTGGGGGTTCTTCATTTAATATATTAGTTGCTTTTTTTGAAAATCCTGCCCCTGTAAACATTATCGCTTTACCGGTCATGATTCGGCGTAACATTTCTTCAGTATTAACTGGAGCATGTTTGAGTTTCGTGACATCAATATCAATTTTCATAAATCTCTTTGCCCTTGATAGTTATTGTAACAAATTACTCTTTTACTTGTTTAACAGCAAATGTCGCTTCGCAAAATTGCGAATCAAAGACGTCTACTTATTAAAATGTACCTTTGAAAAAGTAGAGATTTTTCTGTACGCTTGATGGCACATACCGGACGTGTTTTTCACACAGCACGTCAGAGACACTTTGCAACGGAACAGACATACATGCAGCAAGATGACGGCCACAGTCTGATCCCCCTGGCATCGGGACATTCATTTTCCGGTGAAAGCCGTACCGGGCTGATCACAAGTGACAACGTCACGCCGGTTAATCCGGCTCAGGCATACCTTTTGTCACTGAACTCGGTGCGCAGCCGGCAGACCATGGCCTCTTTCCTGGATATCGTGGCGCGCATGCTTGGTGCCGGCTCGTTTATGGACTGCTGCTGGGGATCGCTCCGCCGGCACCATATCATCGGCCTGCTGGAACTGCTGCGTGATGCCGGCCGGGCCGTGGCCACCGTGAACACGTACCTTTCGGCGTTAAAGGGGGTTGCCCGGGAAGCCTGGATGCTCAGGCTGATGGATGTGGAAAGTTACCAGCATATTCTCGCTGTTCGTCAGGTTCGCGGGAGTGTACTGCCGCGTGGCCGGGCACTGATGAGGGGGGAGATCCGGGCGCTTTTTGATGTCTGCGCCAGTGACAGGGGCAGTGCAGGTCTGCGTGACGCCGCCCTTCTGGGCATCATCCTCGGATGTGGTCTGCGGCGCTCGGAGGCTGTTGCCCTGAGTTACGAGGATTTGCTCCCGGCAGACCGGGCTATCAAGGTACTCGGCAAGGGGAACAAGGAACGACTGGCTTACGTGCCGGAGGGGGCCTGGCAGCGTCTGTATCTCTGGACAGACCAGGTACGTGGCGAGTCGCCCGGTGCGCTTTTCACCCGGATACGCCGGCATGATGATGTGACGAGCGATCGCATGTCTGACCAGGCGGTGTATCATATCCTGCAGGTACGCCAGCGTCAGGCCGGTATTGAAAAGTGTGCTCCGCATGACCTGAGAAGAACCTTTGCCACCGCCATGCTGGATAACGGCGAGGATTTGATCACGGTAAAAGATGCTATGGGCCACGCCAGTGTTACCACCACCCAGAAATATGACCGGCGTGGCGAGGAACGGCTTCGTACCGCAAGGGATCGGCTGCGTCTGGGTGACTAATTGCGCTTAAGCCTGCACTATCAGCGCGGGTACCCAGGAGAATGTATGCTGGAAAGAATTATTAAGCCGGTATGACCGTAGTTCCGGTGCTGCTGGCTTTGCCCACACCGTATCTGAGCTACCGGCACAACCTCACACTAAGGGAAATGTTGATAAAATGCCCGTCCTGTACCCTCAGACTGAATCCTGTGTGGTCGAATTACACCGGATGATACCGCTCTCGGTCTTTCTGGTATGCTGTTGTACAGTGTCGTAAATTTTTCCGCCATTTTTGATCTGTTATACCGTAAGTAATTCCGGTGACGGTTTATTTTCTTCCCCTGGGATAAACAACTAAAGCCCTTACCGGGGCTTTCTGGATCAGGATATAAACAGCTGTTCGATCGAGCTGGTCGGATAGAACAGAGAGTTTCCGTTTTCTTTCACCAACTGGATAAAACCAAGTTTAACGTAAAAAGCCTTAGCTTCATCATCGATCGCATCCACGAACATGCCGTGAATACCAACAGCCTGAGAGGCCTGCCAGATGACTTTCATCGCGTGGGTAACAAGAACGGCACCGTACCCCTGCCCCTGTAGTGACTTATCCACGGCAAGGCGGCCAAGGGTCACGGTGGGTACATTTTTGTAAGGGATTTTTTTCTGCTGTGTTTTGGAGGGCAGCGCTTTTTTGTCAAAGCAGCTGCCTGATAATGTGTAGTAGCCCATCACATCAGGCTTTGGTTCTTTTGTCCTGAGAACGTATGCACGCAGGAATTTTCCGCCATGCTGGCGTTTCAAATGCTCAGTGAGAAACACGTTTAGTGGCGCTTTGCCACAATCAAATTTTTTGGTTACATATTCTGTATCTTCCGAATAAATCTCGATCTTTAAATCGTCCACCAGTTACTCCATGTCTTGAAGACGACGGGCCGCGTTTCTCAGTTTTGCATTGGGTGCTGGCGGATTGCTAATCGCGTCCATGACCAGGTTCCAGGACGTTTCGTTAAGCTTCATGCGGCGATGTTCTTCGATCACTTCTTCTGCACGCCGTGAAGCACTTGCCAGCATAAACTGAGAAATAGTCAAATTGCTGAGTGCTGCCGCATCTTCAATGAGCGATTTATCGTCATTAGTTAGCCTAAGGTCTATACGTTCTTTCTTGAGCGTGGCTGACATGTCACTATTCTCCAAAATATAAAGGACATTTTTATGTAATGTAACGTAATCTACCATGTACGGTACAATTCCGTACATAAAATATAATACCTCTTGTCCAAAAAAACAACGGAAACGGGATGCTCCACGTTGATAAGGATGGTGGCAGCGGCCCCCGACCTGCCTGCTGATTAACATGAAATGAAGAACGTCAATGATAAGCACGCCCTCACCCTCATTGAGCATGCAAAGGCCAGTGATATGATGTTGATCATGGACATATGTATGGCACCAACACCTACGCGAAAAAGCTGGCAGTACTGCTGGCCAACATGGGTAGCAAAGCAAACATCAGGTTATACACGGCCAGAAAACCGGTGAGCATGAGGCCGTGGTAAGTTTCACCAGGATGATTAAGCCGATACGGTCACCTAACAGGCACAGGTTGAATTCACAAGCCGCCCCATTTCCTCTCAGAAATGAGATCGAAAGACGTAATAGGGCTCAGTTTGGATATCAAAAATAATTGTGCGGCAAGGTGATTTTTTGTACAACTGAGCTGTATTGGGGAGCCAACTCCGTTGACGGGTAGCTTTGAGCGAAAAACGGACATCAGATCTGTACGGCTGCAAAATTTATCTGCTTCTGCGCGCATTGCTCTTCATCTGATGACATGCTCCCTAATCAACCGGGGTCAACCCTAAATATGGTGGTAGTGCATCCTGGCTTCATTGCGTTAGTCTGTCTGCGTTATAAGGATCACAAAAATGAAGCTCGTTATGGAAATTATTTTGATGCGACATGGAAAGCCGTCTTTTACAGGTTCTTCGAGGGTAACGAGCCTTGAGATGGACAAATGGATTTCACAATATGATCTCTCAGATACGGGCAGCGATATGGCCCCGCAATCCAGTAAATCATTAGCATCCAGCGCATTGCACATCATAAGCAGTCCTCTTCCCAGAGCGCTTTCATCTGTGAGGGCATTAGGGCGTGAACCGGACCTCATTGATGAAGTATTCAGGGAAGCAGACTTGCCCTTAGTCCGCATGCCAGCTTTCAGGTTATCCCCCATCTTCTGGGCGTCTCTTTTCCGCGTCATGTGGCTTTGTGGCATCTCCCGTCATGCAGAGACCCTGAGCAAAGCTAAACAGCGCGCCGTTCAGGCTGCAGATATCCTTGTAACATCAGTACAAAAATCAAACGGCCCCGTGCTGCTTATGGGGCATGGGGTGATGAATCGACTGATTGCAAAGGAACTCATCTCGTTGGGCTGGAAAGAGGGTCGTCGACAGGGTAATGGTTACTGGAACGCCCGCACCTACAGCTTACGATAAGTAAAGATCTTGATTAAACATCTGATAATTACTCAATGATTTTTTGCTAAACACTCCTTTCAGCTTGTGCCGGTTTGTCAGGGGTAAAATAAAAAGGACGACACTTATGCGTAACGCAAAAATCCGCGCCATCCTCGGTGGGGCTCTTTTATTATTATCAGTATTAGCCTCAGCGTCCGCAACGCAGTCTATGTCCATACCTTCAGAACATCCGAACCCGCAGCGTATTTCTGTACAGACGCAAGGCTCAGGGCCGGATCTCATATTGATTCCGGGGCTGGCGTCCTCTCGCGACATTTGGGCCGGATTAGCAGCAACTTTACGTAAAAACCACCGTGTTCATCTTGTTGAACTCGCGGGCTTTGCAAGTACACCTGCCATTTCCAGTCCACAGGGAAAAGTTATCGCTTCGGCAGTTGACGCCATCGCTGATTACATTCAAAGCCAGAACATCCAGGCACCGGCGATCATTGGCCATTCTCTTGGGGGCGAGATGGCATTGATGCTGGGGGCCCGTCATCCCGACCAGGTCGGTCGTTTGATGATCGTCGATGCTTTGCCGTTCTATACGTTGATGATTGACCCTGCGGCGACCACCGAAACGGCTGCCCGGCATGCCGCAGCTATGCGGGATTTGCTACTGGGGCAGTCGCCGGAGCAAATCATAGAGTTTCAGAAAGCATCCATAAACCGTTTAGCGAAGACCAGGGCGGTGAAACCTGCTTTGGTGACTGCGGGTATTAACTCTGATCGCAAAACTGTTGCGGATGCCGTGTATGAATTGATGATTACCGACCTGCGTCCCGAGCTCGCTCGCATCAAAGCACCGATTGAGGTCGTGTACGCGTATGATGCCTTATTCGGGATCCCAGCAGCCAGCATTGATGCGATGTACCGTCAAGCCTATACTTCTGCTCCCGACATCCATTTCACGCGGATCGACGACAGTTTTCACTTTGTCATGCTGGATCAGCCAGAACGATTTTCCACCGCGGTTGAGTCATTTTTAAACAAATAAAGGATGCTGCTGCACATCAAGTTGACGCTGGAACAGTATTTTAAGTCCGGCAGCAAACATAGCTGGCCTAAATATCAGGTCAGCACGCTGTATGTCCTGACATAGCTAAGCCTGTTTAGAGTCCGCATCTGGCACGAAGCGGCCATTAGCCAGGGCTGAAGGCACGCCACGAGCGAGATCCTGACCAGCGTCACTCAGTTTTTATGTCTGTCACTGCTCAGGGTAAGTCCAGGTAAACTGAGAAGAACCAGTTGAACTGTCTGTTACCAGACGAATAGCTGCGGCATAGATTTTTTTCATACCATCGGTTGCCTGTTTTTCGCACAACATCAACTGCTTAAGTATGCTGTTTTTTTCAACGGGCTTTCCTGATGCAATTAAGGAAGATACTGCGCGCCCTATTGCTATCTTGATTTCATCCGTTGCCTGTAAATTATCGATATCCATTCGGCCTCCTTAATGCCGGATTCATTTTAATGCCGGATGATCGGGTTTCTGCCAGCTGAAACCCGGACTTTGATAAAATACTATTATAAGGTGCAGTGTGTAACGCTAATAAGCTATGTCTGAAGATATAATTCGAATAATGCCTGCAGTTCATCCTTGTGACATCAAAGCCACTGCAGCAGGCAGCTTCTGGCACACAGCGGACTTTACTTACATAGATGATGTTGTTGGAGATAGCGGGAGAGTCAACTACGGCCTCGCTTTCACTATCGCAGCCTGCAGTTGTGCCGCTGTTGCCATGCCGGGGTATAACGTAATGCGGTCAGGCGTCGCATTTTTTACCGGCATGACGATGATGCCGGGCGTTCCGGTCAGGCCCAGTTCCTGAGCCAGCGCATCGGTCCTGGTCAGAACATCATGATGATCACCTGCGGGTTGCACCTTCACCCCCGTAGTCGCTGTAACGGCATCAATATCTGCAGTCGTCAGCTTCCCTTCATTGTGACCGGTGCGGTACAGGCCGTTGTGATAGGCCATGTAGGCTTTGCTGCCGTACTGTTTCCATATGCTGATCCCCTGCAATGCTGCGTTTTCTGATGCCGGCCATTTCTGAGCGAAGATGGGCCATTCTTTAAAAATAAAACGCACGTCCGGGCTGGTTCCCATGATTTGCTCCATCACCGGGGCCAGCTGACTGCAGAAGATGCACTGGTAATCAAAGAATTCAATGACCGCAACAGCTGCGTCGTCAGGACCCGATGAAGGTGTATCCGGATCGTTAAGCAGTTCGCTCTGGTGTTCCATCACTTTCATCCCGTAATGCAGCTGCTTACGCGCATTTTGTTGCTGCTGCAGTTTCTGGCTGACCTGAACCAGTATTTCCGGGTGAGCCAGGAGATAATCCCCTGCGATTTTTCCAATCCGGGCTTCCTGTTCTGCAGTGAAGGGGGCCGGCGGGGTCGAAGACAGGGTGTTTTCTGAAAATAAAATGCATGTTGTAACTAGTAAAGACAGAACTTTGTGCCTTAAAACCATGTGCAGATTCTCCTGTTAACGTTCTTTCTGGATCGTGCGGCTGTGAGCGTGTTCTTCATGCTCGATGGAACGACCACGTTCGCCTTCGGCAGGTTGTCGAACCATATCTCTTTCGGCTGCCGCGAGGTCATTCACCACCTTCGAGGCACTGGCGAGTTCTGCCGCCGTGCGCTGCGGATCAGTGCCTTTCTCACCGCGCATCACCCCAGCCGGGATGCGCTCCCCGGCGCTGTTGGTCAGCTCATGTGTGAGTTTGCGCAGCGTGTTGCCGTCCGGAGTGAACACCGGATTTGTGCGCTCCTGCGCCAGGTCTGTCGGTAAAATAATGCTTTCTTCGGCAGGCAGCGTGACTGACTCAGGTTTATGACGGGCATTCTGCAGCGCCTCCGTGTTCACAACCGCGCCGGCTTTCTCCTGTTCACTCGCTCTGCGCAACGCCTCTGCTGCCTGCAGCACAGACTGCTGTTCCGCCTCGTGCGCCTGATTGTCCCGTGGGACAGGCACCGTGATTTCCGGTTCAGGGCCTGATACTCCCCGGATGCGGTCTGCATCACTCTCCTGATGTATCCCCCGGCTGACTTTCATCAGGTGTGCTGAGGGTTTTTCCTCACCTGTCTGCCATACCACCCCGTCTCCCGGATGCTCCCGGACGGCCGTCAGCGCTTCGCTGATACTCCTGACAACATGTGTATTGCCCGTCTGACTGCGCTGGAGTACGGCCCCGCGCGCACCTTCTGTGGCCACCATGCGTATATCTCCCTGCGTCATCCGCCCTTCAGGGCTGGCGACCAGGGAGATCAGGGCCAGTCCGGCCCCTTTACCGTTGTTGTCATAGAGGGGTAACGCCAGCGCCGGCTCCGGAAAACGCCGGGTGGCCGGGATGATTTTTGCCGTCAGGCTATGTTCTCCCATTGACTGATGCCGCGTCCAGGCCCGTCCGATGGCGGTTTTTGTAACGGGCTGCCCCATCGCCCAGATGGCTTTTGCCTGCTGGCGCTGCGTCTCAGGCTTAAGGGCATCATGCGCGGTTTTCACCTCCTGTTCGGGTTGTTTCATGGCGGAAACCCACTTACTCTTTCCGTCGGTGTAGATCTGCACATGTTCTTTCGCACGGGAGGCAGAAATGTAGAAGGCCCGCTGTGATGCCAGATATTTACGCCCGCCCTCCGTACCTTCCAGCGCGATAACGTACTCGCTGCTTGCACCCTGTGCGCCGTAACCGGTGACCGCCCACGCATAGTCAATATGCTGCTCTGCACGCACCTGAGCGGGATTGATTGTCTTCGTTCCGGCCGCTCCCTTCATGATAATGTCACCGTTGTCATTCACGGACTGTACGGTAAACCGCTGATTACCGGTCTGGCCGCGCTCACGGTCGGTGGCCGTAAAGCGCAGCTCATCCCCGGCGTTGACTGTGATGCTGCTGCGGTTAAACAGCTCCACGTCACCGGTAATAAGTTCGCGGGGTGACACCATACCCAGCCTGCCGTTCTCATCCCTGACCGTAACCAGTGAGCCATGTTTGTCCACGGCAATAACGTCCTGATAACGTTCTCCCTGTTTCACCACCATGCCGGCCTGCCACGCGGCGGTTTTATTAAACTGATGGCGGGTATGGGTAATTTTTTCCAGCACCGGAACGGTGATGCTTTTCTCCCCCAGTTCCCCGCGTTCTGCTAATACCGCGTGGATCCCTGCATTGACGGCCTGCCGGTCGGCGTTCAGCTGTGTGATGATTAATGTATTCTGCCGGGCCTGCGAGGTTCTTTCTGTCCAGTCCCTGACAATGTCACCCACGGCATCCGTAGTGGTGACAATACCGGAATCAGGGAGCGTGGCCCCGGCCATACGCGGGATTTTATCTGCGGGCTGCAACTCGATGCGCCTGAGTGCGGCGTCTATACGGTTACTGCCGGCGCGGTCATTTTTCTTTCAGGCGCGTCGGTTTTTTTGTTAACGTTCAGAGGTTTCAGGACCACGACGTTATCAGTAATATTTCCCTGTTCCGGCGCAGTTTCTGGTTGGCGTACAGTCTCTGACACCGGGCTGACAGATAATAGTTGTGCAGACCCGGATGCCTCAGCTATTACCGCTTCAGGGCGTGCCGGTTTTCTTTCTGCTTTATCCGGCGTCGGTTGCGGGACAACATCAGACGCGGTTTCGGCAGCTGCGTTACTGTTCTCCAGTACCTCATCGCCGGTCGGGAAGGTAATTCCTGCGGAGGTGGCCGCCCGCTCGTTCTCCTGAATTACCTTTTCCAGCTCCGGACTCAGCACATCACGGATATTTCGCTCTATAAGGCCGATGTGGCGCTTCACCGGTTTCCTGTACTTCAGTCCCAGCCTGACAACCGGATATTCGCCGGGAAGACGCACGTAAAAATTCAGATTCGGCAGACGCATAATCTGTTCGTAATCGACAATCGGGTTGTTAACCTTGTCCTTACCGAGTGAGATGCCGTCGCGTACCGTATCCAGGCCATAGGAGTTCTGCTCCCGGATTTCCCGCTTGCGCTGGTTTCCCAGTTCTTTCTGAACAATCTCTGCCATTTCCGCACTGGGTGAACGGCCGTACATTCGGGTGTTGAGCAGGTCAAACATGCTTTTAGCCAGCTCACGGCCATAGGCGTGAACCAGCTGCGCCATGTTCTGGACGCCGATAACGAAGCAACCGCCAAATTTTCTCCCCTCTGCGAGGGTTTCATTAAATTCAGGTATCCGCTGCAGACTGGGGAGTTCGTCAAAAATGAACCATACGCGGCGATCGCTGTTCTCACCCATACTCTGTAGTATCAGGGTGGCCATCGATACCCAGAGCGAAATCAGTGGCCTGACGCTTTTCCGATGCCGGGCCTGAGTGGAGATAAACAACCAGCTGCTATCGTATTTCTCTGACGTCATCCATTCCCGGATGGTGAACGGAGGTTTTACACCATCATCGAGGCCCTGCAGATAACGCAGCGCTTTGGCATAGTTGGTCACGACAGAACGAATTGAGATAGCCGTTTTCTCGATCTTTTCCTCAACGAGGTTTGCGGCAGGCGTGTTCGCCAGATATTCACGCAGACTTTGCATGCTGAGTGATAACAGTGTTTTAAGGAATTTCTCGATACTGCGGTCAGGGTCAGCGGACATGCGGATGGCAAGGTCGGCATAAATTGTGCGCGAACTGGATACCCAGAACGGATCAGAATCCCCTTCAACCGGAATAAGACTGGCGGCGATGTTATCGTAATCGACAGCATCCACACACTCGCCCCACATCTGCCAGTTGGCGCAGCGTTCATCGTGCGCGTTAAGAATGATGTCAGTACGTGGATCGTAATGGGTTTCGGTAAACGTACAGCCGGAATCGTAAATAATGGCCCTGTCGCCGCGCTTACGAATGTAATCAAGCAGCCAGCGAATAATTGTCGATTTACCCACGCCAATGGTGCCGTGAATAAGATAATTCATCACTTCAGCACGCTGCACCATGTGCAGATCTCCGACGCGCAAATCGGACAGCTCACCGTTCTGACGCAATAACCGGTTAACTTCAGCAGGTTTATCTGTCAGCTGCATCCCGGAGATATATTGGTCTTCGCTCTCCTGCTTACCGATACGCGAGATATACCAGGAAATGGCGGCGAACACACCGGTACAAAATATGCCGCTGGCCAGCGCGGCCCATTGCAGCTGTTCCAGCACCTGCTCCCCCATCGCCTTCATGTACGGGTCGCCATAAATCTGCACCAGTGTCATTTTGAGAACATAACTGGTGTGCGTGGCCGCATGATAATAATGAACATCGTAAAACCGACCGGCACCTGCCGGCATGAGGTCGATAAAACTCTGGTTCAGGTTGGCGAACCAGTAAAGTCCTCCGTTATCGAGCATCTCCTGGGGCGTGCGCCACAGAAACAGTGAGGAGGCGATCAGGACGAACAGGATCAGCACCCAGAAACCGATCCAGTTGTTTACCTGAATAAACATACGCCAGCGGTAGGCGGTCATCTGGCCGCCCTGAGTAAGGTTCTTGCCTGCAAAGCTCATAGGAAATTTTCCGGCAGTCATCGCGCCACCTGAACAGGTAGCGTGAAGAAGTTAATAATCAGGCGCTCGCCGCAGACAGGGCTGCGCCATGCGCAGTCATGCGAGGAAGCGAAATTTCACGGGAATAACATTACGCACATACGCACCGGATCCGGGTTAATCCCCGGAGGGGGTTATGCTTTTAGAGGGGTAATGCAGAGAATGCCGGCGACAGCGTGCTGCCGTCGCCGGTGGAATTACATAATACCGGCGATGGACTTCGCCAGCTGGGCTTCAAGTTCGGGTTTAGCTTCTTCGAATTTGAGGTTGACCTTATTCGCGTTAGACACCACGCGGGTCTGGTATTTCTGGCGGTTGCCTTCTTCAGAGCTGGTCTGGATTTTTGCGCCTGACGTTCCCTGCTTCAGCACAGCGACGTTGTCGGTGGTCACAGTGGCTTTGCTGCGCTCAGAAATCTGCAGATCGGTCACCATTGTGTAGTTCACGTCTTCAACCATTGCATCAGCAGCCATGCCGATTAAACCAGTTGCCAGACCCACACCCAGTGTCGCGCCGGCAGAACTGGAGTTATACGCGGTGATCCCCGCCCCCAGAGCACCACCCAGCGCAGCACCTTCATAACCCGTGCTCAGGAAACCTTGTGCCTGACGCAGATCCATTTTATCGGCTTTCAGTACGTTGGCCTGCACCCAGTAATAGGCGGTGTCCGGGGACGAACTGACTTTATAACCTTTCGCCGTCAAGTCACGGTTAATTAACGCCTCCAGCCCTGACATATCTTTATCGGAGGTATTACGGACCTGGATATAAACGGTCTTCTCAGATGACGGCTCAAGCCAGATAGTCTGACTCATTTGCGTTTTGACATCGAGGTTACGTTTTTTAACTGCCGTTGACATTGCGCCGCAGCCGGAGAGGGTGAAAACAGAGAGTACGATGCCAGCAACGGCAATATTTTTTAATTTCATTGAAGTTATCCTGTATGTGCCAAAACATCCCGGTTAATGACAGACCATTAACCAGACTCTTATCGGCAGGAGAGATTATTTCTTTAGGGGTAATATAAAGCCCCGCTGGTTTAGCGAGGCTTTATTGATTTGAATCAAGCGGGATTAGATCTTACGGGCAAGCGATACCATTTTTTTCATTAACGGTGCAACACCATAACGGGTCATTTCGGCGCTCAGGATGCCCTGCATAATGATGAAAGAAAACATCAGTAAAAAGGGCGACGCCACCATTAATTCGCGGTAAAAGCATGCTGCCATTGCAAGTAAGAGGTTAAGAGCAATAAAAAACCCTCCCACCCGATAAGCAGTTTTTTTGAGACGATTAATGATTAAAGAACTATGTCGCACTCTTTGTGGTATGGAAAGATAAAAAAGAGCAGGGGCATATAATCCAGCGCCTAGAATTAACGCTAAAACTAAAGCTCCACCTGAGAAAGCAAAGCCGAGTCCGAACTCCCTAAAAATGGTGACAGTATCACCATAAGCATCATATCTAGGTTCATACGTTGAGATTATCCATATTAATGCTGCAAGATAACCCAACAAACACATGCCAGGCCAGAGCATGGCTATTTTCAGGGCTGCAACGGGCGCAACAAGCGGCCTGTTTTTATCAGACAGACTGTCCGTTATCATTTTAATATCGTTGCCGACATCATTTTGCGTAATCACCATATGCCTGCTCCTTTAGCCTGCTTTTTTTCGCAGTTCGTCAAGTTTGCTCTGGAAATCCTGCTCGCCTGGTTTCTTGGTTATTAAATGCTGATTTCCTTTTGCTTCTTCGTTGCCCTTAACAAATCGACTCTGGGCACCTGCATGTTCTTCTTTTAATATACCACTGGATGCTTCAACAGTGGATCGGTTTTTACCAATATTGTCAGAAGTATTATTAATTTCTTCCTCATTCCAGTTTTTCCTGGCCGCGACACGACCGGCCATCTCCTGCTGCGCGTTAAATCCTGTTTCCGACTGCGCTTTCAGGGCGTCCTGATTTTGTTTGAACTCATCTCTCAGTTTATTACCCTGCAGGTTGTCCGTTCCGGTGACATTATGCGTCTGTCCCTGAACATCCCCATCTTTCGCCTGACCTGTCAACGCAACATGACCACTATTTACGTGGTTCTGCGCTGGATACGGATCATTTCGTTCGCCGGAACTGTTACCTGACCCCGTACCGTGCGCGTTGACGCTGCCCTGCCGGGTAGTCGGTTCTGAATGACTCTGAGCTTCAGGCTGCGTTTGATTACTGTAAATGCCTCCGGACTGCGATACGCTACTGTGAGAATATCCCCCGGCTGCAGAACTGTTTTGGTAGCCAGGCTGCGGTTGAACGGTACGGGTGATGCCGGACTGTGCCTCACCACTGTACTGATTTCCGCCGGCAAAATTATTGCCCTGCGGGATGTTTGGTGCTGCGCTGCCACTGACAGGACTGACCCCACCGTTTGCATTCTGAAGTACCGGCGCATCGCCTGCGACAGACGGAGCAGAACTGTGGGACGTGAAAGCTTCATGGTCGGCACCAGACCGCAGGTCTGACCGGCCCTGCTGATAGTCGCCCATTATTTCCGGTTTTCCGGCTCCTCGATGGTTAATCCATCTCCCTGGTGAGTTCTTTCGCGGCGAAGGGCAAAGGAGCAACGGGGATGAACTAAAAACAAGGGCGAGCACAGCGAGTGCATTTCACCCTTGTTTTTCGGGCAGCAACGGTGCTACGGAAAGCCCTCCGCGAAGGAACGACAAGGGTGACGGGCATCGGGGAACCTCAGAATGCACACACCACGACGCGACGGAACGGCGTGGCGTCATCAGAGCGCCACAGGCGCGGTGAACGCTGACGGCGAAGCCGGCTGCATGACCCTGACCTCAGCCATCAGACCCTAGCCGTCAGGCCCGGAACCCGCAGGGGTCCGGCGGAGACTGGCCGGTGTGCAGCAGCGGCCCTGGCGCAGTAGGGCTCGACGACCCGGCGAAGACGGGGAGCCGAAGGGGGCCAGCGTTCCTGATGTGTTTTTTGGGGTGATTATGGCCATCGCGGAAAAGATGCTGATCGGACGTCAAAACTAAAGACGGCAACGGCAACGGCAACGGCAACGGCAACGGCAACGGCAACGGCAACGGCAACGGCAACGAAGTGTATGCAGACTTTCTGTCCGGTCAATAACAGAGCATATCGGGACTCATGTTGTTCTGGTTTGTTTTATGTCAGCCCAGGGCGGGGACAAAAAGTGCAGCGCCGCAGGCGCGGTATCTTTTTCCCCGCCAGGCCGCAGGCCTGCATGGTTTTCGCGCGCGTCACCCGTGCAGCGGGATAAGTCAGGGGCGCGGACACGCCCCCTTTCTCATTCAGCCGGCATTCCCTTGCCGCCCTGTAAAATAAATTGCCCTGCAAGGAACACAGCATACTGACAGGTCATGTATTCACACATCGATTCCACGATCTGTGCAGTCGTCACCGGTGATAATCCGGCGGCGGTTCGTCTGCCATTGATCAGAGTTTTGTACTGGCGCAGGATGTCACGGCTTTCAGCGTTAAGTTGCATATTATTTCCCCGTATTTTTGTTAAGGGGCGGCATTACCGCCCCGCATTTTTTTAGTCCAGTGCGCGGTAAATCAAGCCGGCGTCGGGATGCGTATTAACAAAATCCATCAACTGCTGGTAACGGCGGCAAAAATGCCGGCACAGCTCCTCCTGGTCATGGTGATCGTGGTGAAAGCTCCTGTGATTCAGCACCAGTGCGGTAATGATGATCCCCGCCACTTCCGCGCTGACTTCCTGCTCAAACCAGTTTCCCGGCTGAGTGAACATCACCGTGCCGGCATCCAGCTCCGGCACCATAAATCCGCCCCCTGCCGGAAGACGATAAAATTGCCACATTCCGCCCTGATAACCTTCACAGAAACGCTCTGCATAGGCGTATACCGTCGCCTCTGAGCGCATGAAATCGGTACTGAACAAATCAGGTAAAAACGTCAGGCGCTGGGCGCCCTGCAAAAGGGTGGCGTTGCAGTGATCTAATGTCGTACTCATACATCCTCCGGTGGTCAGTGGGTTCACAGTGCCGGCTTACGCCGTGCCGCCACAGAAGACCGGCGGAAAGCGGAGGATGCAGGGGCGGCACCGCAGGCCGCAGCGCAAGCCGTTTACGGGCTGAACGCCCCGTAAACGGTGCGAACGGGTGAGGATGACGGCGAAGCGCACCCTTGCAGCCGCAGCGGCCGGGCTACAGTGAAGGCACGGCGTATGCCGTTACAACACGGAGCTGAGGGTTTTCCTGTCCCTTCCTGACCGAAGGGCGGGAAGCGGGTAAATGCGAAGCGCAGCGACATCCTTTTCCTGTTCATGGGGGGCCTGACTACCGCAAAAACCGGATGACAAAGGCCTGACGTTGCGCCGGTAATCAGAAATAACGCGGATATGCGTTGTGTAAATCACGCGCGCCTCGCCCGGTTTGCGTTAAAATTAGTGGACTCATAACGCCGGCATACAGGCGCTGAGGAGTATCCTTTTATGGCAGGGCGATGTCCCCTGCCATATTTTTTGCGGCCTTGTTACCTGAGATGTTTAACCAGTGTCGCCGCCTGCCGGTACAGCTCAACCAGTTTCAGGTCCAGTTCGCTGATTATCAGTCCGGCCATACGCTCTGCTGTATCACTGCCGTGCCAGAGATAGCTTGCAGTCATGCCATGCATGCGCAGATGCAGTTCGTAGAGTGATTCTTCCAGATCGGCCACGTCGTCCCGCAGTTTTTCATAATCAGGTGTGTTCATTGCTGTTTTTCCTTGTGCCATTACGTTATGCCGCGCGACCGGTGCGCAGTCCGGTAAGCCGGCGCGTTCCGGCTGCGTGATATTTTTCGAGAAGCTCGATGCCTATCCACCGGCGGCCCGCCTGCTCCGCCGCCACACAGGTGGAACCTGATCCGGCAAACGGGTCGAGAACAATATCCCCCGGCCGGGTGAAGGACTCGATAAGGGGTTGCAGGGCGGAAACGGGTTTTTCCGTCGGATGATGCCGGTTCCCTGTGTACTGCCAGGGGATCACATCCGATAACGGCGACGCCGGCACCTGGGGACGCCCTTTTGCCAGCAGGTAAGCACTTTCATGCTGGTAGCCCACAAACGCTGATTTAGAGGCATAGGGTTTGGCGAAAACGAGATGGCCCACTACCCGGAAGCCGGCCGCTTTCCATGCGTTCATGAAAATATCGATCCGGTTCCAGCCGTAAAAACTGACGGCCAGACTGTCGCGTTTCAGGACACGGTACATTTCACGGCTGGCGGGCATCACCCAGTCGTCATTGTTATCGCCGGCAATGGAGCGCCCTGAACGATCGGTAAAGCCGACCAGATACGGCGGATCGGTGAGAATGAAATCAACGCATTCTGACGGAAAACCGGCCATTACACGGGTGCTGTCACCCAGGATAAAACGGGACATGGTGTACTCCTCTGTGGAAAGTTGCGCGGCATCAGTGCCGTGACCACCACAAAGACGGGCGAAAAGCGAAGAAGGCAGGGGCGCTGGCGGAGGCCGCAGCGCAAGCACTTTACGGGCTGAATGCACCGTAAAGTGTGCGAACGGGCGAGCACAGCGGCGCAGCAAACCCTTGACGGCGTAGCGGCCCGGCTACCGTGAGGGCACGGCACCTGACGTTCTGCCCGACCCCGTCAGGGTGCGGGAACGACAAGGAGCGCAGCGACATCCTTTTGAGGGTGATTTGTCACAGAAGAACAGCGCGCGGGGTCGCGGAAGCACACAGGGATGACAGGTTGTGTCAAAGGAATAAAAAAAGCGGGCCATGCCCGCCTTTTACTTACATCGATGCCATGAAGCGGCGCATGGCCTGCACACGCTCGTGACTGTCAAGGCGTTCCTGCCAGTTACTGAAGAACCACACAGGCGTATAGCGGGTGCGGCTGACCGACAGAGAAAGCGTATTGCCGGTATTCACCACAGCAGGAATGCCGAGCAGGCTCAGCTGAATGAAGGTCATATCTGCCGCTGTCGGGTCAATATCAGTTGTCACGGCCATTAACTGCGCGGAAGGATTTAACCCTTTATCCAGCATGCCCTCTGCAAAGGCGATCACCATTCCTCCCGCGCCGCTGGTCGGTTCGTTCAGGGTCACCCACGGGCAGGTCTTCAGCTGCTGCAGGGTGTCGTCAAGCAGCAGCTGCGCCAGCAGACGGGCCACCGGGTAAGGGGTGAAAAACTGCCCCATATCCCCGGAACCGAGTTCAAGCTCCATGAAAACCGAGCCGAGAAAATCGTGATATTTCCCCTGCAGCGCGCTGAACAGCAGACTGAACAACACATGGAACCGCTCCAGATCTGCTGCCTGGTAACGGTCGCAGATTTTCCGGCTGGCTGCGATATTCTCAGGGGTCCGGATGCGGGCAATGTCCAGCTCGCTTGCCACCAGGGTGATGAAGTCACGGAACACATCCCACCGGTGGTGATAACGGGCCGTAAGACTGAACTCCCGGATGAACCGGCGGCGGGCTTCCTCAGCGGTAAGCGCCGGCACGTTAACCGGGTGTACGGATGGCATCGCCGGTGCAGCCTGCGAAGGCGTTACAACATCGTTAAGCACATCAAAAATGGAGACCTGGGACATTATGCTTTCTCCGCAGGCAGGACACGGAAAAGGCCATCCAGCGGCGCAGCGGCAGCGACCGGCACCCCCTCCTGTAACCAGACCTGATAATAATCCGGACCTGCGCTGTCGAAGGCGATCAGCTCATCCCAGCCGGCAGGCGGAGTAAAATCCGGGAGGCTGACAGCTACCTGCAGCCCGGTCAGCCAGTCAAACAGATCGAGGATCTGGCAGGCAGAGAGTGATGACTCTGAAGATTCTTTTGCTGCGCCCTGGACGTTTCGCTGTGTCATGTTGGTGCTCCTCTGGGGTTGATTGTGATGTCTCTGTGAGTTCCTTCGCCGCAGTAACAGGCGGGACACACGGGGCAGAGGTGACTGCACGGGAAAACGACAAAGCCGCAGCCCGGAGCCTGCGGAGGGACCGGGTGCCGGCGTTTAGCAACGCGACCCTTGCAGACGCCGGCCGTGTGTCAGAGTCCTGTGCGGAGAAGGGACGACAGGGGCAGCACGCCCGCAGAAGATGAACGGGACACAGCCCCGACGCGCAGCGCGCGGCGTCGTAAGCGTACCGGCCCTGCCGGTACAGTGAGAGCGACGTGGACGACGTCCGCTGTTCGCGGCAAAAAAAAGCCCGTCATCTGCGACGGGCTTCGGTATCGGGGGGGATCGGGGGCGTTACCGGGATTTTTTCCCGTCTTCAAAGGCCAGAATGACGCCGGTACACATCAGCGCCGCATAGCCCAGCTGGAGAGCAATCGTGACCGCAAGAGGGACATGGCTGGCAAGCAGGAGCGGAACAACAAGCAGTATGCTGAACAGGATCATGCCCCTGCCTGTTTTCTTCAGGGTGTCAGGCATTTCTGCCGCCGGCACCCCGGCCCATTTGAGTATCCGGGCGGCAATGCTTTCAACCTGCTGTTTAAATCGTGACATCGCGCCTCCTGTCAGAACAGTTTTTTCATATTATTTCGGATTCTGGCATCTTCGCCAGCGTCTGCAACCGGTGCGTCTGCCCTTACGGCTTCTGCGTGTTTGTCAGCTGCAGTGGCCAGTGTCCCGCCTTCCCCGCCGGTGATGTCGTTCAGAAGACTCATCAGCGCGTTAAGCGTGCCGGGTGGTGCCGGCAGGTTAGTCAGCAGCTGTGGCAGCCGGACATCCAGCGTATGGAGCGCGCAGCCCGTGGTGATGAGCTGGCGTAACAGCTGCCCCCGTAACCGGGAGGGGGCTGATTCAATCATTCTGACGGTGGCATTTGTCTCCGGCAGCTGCAGGGTAATGCGCCGCCGCTCATCAGGTTCTTCGCTGTCGGTTTCAGCCCATCGCCTGGCAGGCAAAGCCTCCCTCACCTCCGCTGCCGGTGAAGCCGGCAGCACGCCATTTAGTGCCCCGATAAGGCACGTAAGCTGTACCGCGCACAGCTTACCGTCGAACAGCTCGGTGATGAGCGCGGGAAGGCGGGTATCGATCCGGTACAGCACCCCACCTGCCGTGGTTGCCGTGCGCAGAAAATCCCCGCGCAACGGCTGAGAAACCGTTTCAAGCGTGGCGGAAACCAGCATATCCGTGCGGTCATCAGTATGGAGATAAAAAGAATATTTGCCGGCTGGCACAGTCAGACCTCGCTATGGTACAGAGCAATCTCCCGGACCAGTGCCAGCTGGGGATCAGGAATGATTTCGATCCGCTCCGGCGATAATGGCCATGCCTGACGGACCGCATCTTCAATCAGCACCGCACCGCCACCAACCAGAAAAATTCTGTTCACGTTGCGATAACGAACCAGCTCACCGATCACCTGCGCGCCCAGCGTGGCGATTGCTTCTTCAATTTTGTCAGTTACATAATCAATTTTGTCTCCATCATTGATGATGCTGGCCAGAAATGCACGATCTTTCCGGGACCGGATGACGGTATCGGCCATCAGGGGGCTGGTTTCGCTTTCAGCGGCACGCAGTGCAGCCTGGGCTGCACGGGTCACCACAGAGACACCGACACCCGGATTGCCATGCACGGCGCTGATGTCGTCAAACTGCCCCACAATGATCCCGGCATCGAGCGTGGTTCCCCCCAGATCAATAATGAGGGAGGTTTCTGAAGGGCCAGGCTTCAGCCGCGCAAGTCTGCTGAACGCGGCAGGCAGGGATTCTGGCATCACCTTCACATCGGTAATGGTGAAACGTTCGCGCTTATTAACAGACAGCTCACGGAGTAAGTTAGAACGTTTTCTTGCGATGTTGTCTTCATTCTTCTGGCAGTCCTGATCGTAATACTCGCTCAGGGGCAGCGTGACGGTCAGCGAAACCGGCTGCGGCGCAAGACCACTGTTCAGAAGTGCGTGGTGGACCGCGAGAAGATTCATATCGCCGTACTGATATTCCACGTTTGTGGTCGGGACCGCATCACGGCTTACGCTGTCCCAGGTGTACTTCAGCAGCCCTACCTGATAGTTAAATGCGTTTGCGCCAAAATCAGCCACTTTCCAGCCATGACGGAACGAATTGGCCGAAATGGACGTTTTGAGAGAGCCTTCAGCAAACCAGGCCAGTTTTACATTTGTTGAGCCATCATCACAGTAGATATTCATCATTAAGCACCTTTATTTATTCTCAAATTGAGAATAATGCTATCACGCATATCATAAGTGTCAATACAAAATACTCAATTTGAGAATCATGTAAATATCAAAATGATAACCACCTGATACTAAACCATGCGGTTCGCTCCGACAGACGTTTTTGAACTTCACTTTTAAAAAGCTCTCCGCCTATACTGTTTATACATACAGTATAAAAAGAGATAAGAAGATGAAACTGGTTATGATGTTTCCCGCCAGTGATTGTCCGCCGCTGGCATTTCCTTTGTTTGCCGACAGGGCTTCCTGTGGGTTTCCGTCTCCTGCACAGGACTATGTTGAGCAGGAGCTTGATTTAAATGACTATTGCGTCAGCCGCCGCAGCGCAACCTATTATCTCCGCGCAAGCGGGGACAGCATGGCCGACGGAAGTCTTTTCAACGGTGATCTGCTGGTTGTCGACAGTGCGGAAAAACCCGTACACGGCGATATTGTCGTGGCCAGCGTTGAAGGCGGGTTTACGGTTAAACGGCTCCAGCTGCGTCCCCGTCTGGCCCTGCTCCCGATGAATGCCACGTATCCCACGTTATATCCTGATCCGGATGAACTGGAGATATTCGGGGTTGTCACGCATATCATCCACCGGCCACGGGAGATGTTCTGATGTTTGCCCTGGCGGATGTAAACTCCTTTTATGCAAGCTGTGAGAAAGTCTTCAGACCGGATCTGCGAGGCCGGCCGGTTGTTGTTCTGTCGAACAACGATGGCTGTGTGATCGCGAGAAGTGCCGAAGCAAAGCGGCTTCAGATTAAAATGGGCATGCCGTGGTTTCAGCTGAAAGAGATGCAATTCCCTGAAAAGGTCCAGGCTTTTTCAAGCAATTATGAGCTTTACGCTTCGATGTCGAATCGCGTGATGGCCTGCCTGGACGAACTTGCGCCACGTGTGGAGCAGTACAGTATCGATGAGATGTTTCTGGATATACGCGGGATCGACAACTGTACAGACTTTGAAACCTTTGGCAGGCAGCTGAGGGAACACGTTTTTGCCTGTACCCGCCTGACCATCGGCGTGGGCATGGGACCGACTAAAACTCTGGCAAAATCGGCCCAGTGGGCCTCGAAAGAGTGGCCGCAGTTTGGCGGTGTGCTTGCTCTGACCACGACGAATACACGGCGTACAGAAAAACTGCTTTCGCTTCAGCCTGTGGAGGAACTGTGGGGGGTTGGCCGGCGTATTGCAAAAAAATTAAACACGATGGGGATCACCACCGCCCTGCAGCTGGCGCGCACGAACCCTGCCTTTATCCGCAGGAATTTCAGCGTGGTGCTTGAACGAACGGTACGGGAACTTAACGGTGAAAGCTGTATCGCACTGGAAGAAGCTCCGCCGGCAAAACAACAAATTGTCTGCAGCCGGTCATTTGGCCAGCGCATCACAGCTCAGGAAGAAATGCATCAGGCAATCTGCCAGTATGCAGAGCGCGCAGCAGAGAAACTACGCGGCGAACGACAGTTCTGCCGGCATATATCGGTCTTTATTAAATCCTCCCCTTTTGCTGTCAGTGAGCCTTACTACGCCAATGTGGCGACGGAAAAGCTGCTTACGCCTACCCAGGATACACGGGATGTCATAGCGGCGGCTGTACGCGCGCTGGAGCGTATCTGGCAGGACGGTCACCGCTACGCTAAGGCCGGCGTCATGCTGAATGATTTCAGTACGTCTGGTGTGGCGCAGCTTAATCTGTTTGATGAACAGCCCCAGCGTCCTCACAGCACAGAACTCATGAAAGTACTGGATGGCATAAACCAGTCTGGTCTGGGTCATCTCTGGTTTGCAGGGCGTGGCCATGCACCTGAATGGCGAATGAAACGTGACATGCTCTCGCCGGCATACACCACACGCTGGAAAGATATTCCTCTGGCCATCATTCGCTAAAAATCTTCTGCATATCGATAAAGATCGCAGCACTCGCCGCAGACACGTGACCGGGCGCAGCCCGCGAACGTGCGAGGAAGCGCAATATCTAAGAACTTCAAGATGTCTACTTACGCTCCGATGCTAAGTTGGTCAGTAGCGTACTTGGCTTTATGCACATATCCACATAGTAGATCCAAGAACGATCCAAAAAGGATCCATATAGTCCCAAACAGATCCCGCTGCGCTCTGAGCCTTGCTATGCCTGCATTAGAGCCTTGTTAATGTGTTTATAAATCGGATAAATATGTTTATAAACCGGATTTATGTGTTTACAAAGCGGAATGCAGTGTTTATAAATCGGATATGCTGTGTTTATAAACCGGATTTATCATGATTTATATTCATCTACTTTATTTGCTTGTGGAAAAATAGCCTATGTATAAGAAAAATCAGGAACTTTCTATTGAGTCGGTCCTGGAAGTTATTGGCGAGAATAAAAAACTTACCCCCACAAAAAATGCTACTGTGCAGCCTGTCGCATTGATGCGTTTAGGCCTGTTTCTTCCCTCGTTGAAGCGTAAGGGCAAGGATACTGGCAACATCAACATTGATGCCAGTCGTGAGCTTCAAAGCCTTGAACTGGCTAAGGCAGAAGGTTACACGGACATCCGTATTTCAGGTCCACGCCTGTCGATGGAAACGGACTTTAAGGTTTGGGTGGGGATCATACTTGCTTTTTCAAAGTATGGTATGTCAGGGAATACTGTAGAACTGCCGTTCAGTGAATTTGCTACCTATTGCGGCTACTCTTCTAAAGACAAAGATAAAAACTTGCGTACACGACTTGCTGACTCTCTGGCTCGCCTCAGGGGTACAACGATACGGCTAACTTCTGAAAAAGATAAACAAGGCGTCGTTTCTGGCCTACTCAGCAGAGGAAAGTGGGATGAGGATAAAGATCTCATGATTATCACAGCAGATGAATCTCTTTGGGAGCTTTACCAGTTTGACCGTCAGGTCATCATTCAGATGTTTATACTCCGGCAGTTAGCTAATAAAGGTACTGCTCAGGCTTTATACACTTTTCTGGAAAGCTTACCTGAACGACCAATCCCTCTCTCTTTCTCCCGCATCAAGCGCAGACTGATGTTGACCTCTCCCAATAATCAACAAAATCGTGTTATTAACAAGGCAATAGATGAGCTTAAAGCGGTGGGCTATCTCGATGGGGATGTTGTTAAGAAAGGTGGGGAATGGCATTTACTGATTTCGCGTCGAACTCCCCGACCCGACATCAAAGCCATATCAAGTGTTTATAATCCGGATGATGAAGACTAATTCTGTTCTGTGTTTATAAAGCGGATATGAAATCGGAACTGGCGACGTTTGCCCCTCCCCTATCGTCGCGCGTAATAAACTTTGTTCCGCTTTCTAAACACATTACCCTGATTGTAAACACAACCAACATTGATGATCCGCTTTCTAAACACAAGCCCTCTTCCGTTACCTGCTAATTATCAGCACCTCAAACTCCTCCGATTTATAAACACAAGGGCAACTCTTAAAAAGCGCGCTCCTTTTTCACTTAACTTTGCGCCATGTCACTAACGTTATATAAAAACTGTTGCTTTGCGCCGTTAATCAAGATTTAATAAATTTATGCAAAGTTGATTATTTGAGGCCATGTAATGGGACTGATGGAAAAGCTGGATCAATGTATAGCTGCAGGTCATGCAATGACGCGCGCCATTGCGCTTGCACAATTTAATGATGATAGCCCCGAAGCACGGAAAATTACACGTCGTTGGCGTATAGGTGAAACTGCAGAATTGGTAGGAGTTTCTACTCAAGCAATACGTGATGCAGAAAAGAGTGGGCGTCTTCCTCATCCGGATTTAGAACTACGTGGCCGTGTTGAACAGCGCGCTGGCTATACGATTGAGCAAGTTAATCATATGCGCGATGTGTTTGGAACCCGGATTCGTCGGCCTGATAACACTTATCCACCCGTTATTGGTGTTGCTGCGCATAAAGGTGGTGTTTATAAAACATCAACCTCAGTACATCTTTCGCAGCATCTTGCTTTAAAAGGTCTTCGGGTTTTGCTGGTAGAAGGAAATGATCCTCAAGGAACGGCCTCAATGTATCACGGCCTTGTACCAGATTTGCATATTCATGCAGATGATACTCTTCTTCCTTTTTATCTAGGCGAACGCGATGACGCTAGTTATGCCGTAAGAAATACCTGTTGGCCTGGCCTTGATATCATCCCTTCCTGCCTGGCGTTACACCGCATTGAAACTGAGCTAATGGCCTGCTTTGACGCCGGTAAGTTGCCAACAGATCCCCATATGATGTTACGCCTGGCGATTGAGACTGTTGCTCATGATTATGATGTAATCGTCATTGACAGCGCACCAAACCTTGGTATCGGAACCATAAACGTTGTATGTGCAGCCGATGTTCTAATCGTCCCTACTCCAGCGGAACTTTTCGATTACACATCCGCACTTCAGTTTTTTGATATGTTACGAGACCTGCTAAAAAATGTTGACTTAAAAGGATTCGAACCAGATGTGAGAATCCTGCTAACTAAATACAGTAATAACAATGGCTCGCAATCCCCCTGGATGGAAGAACAAATTAGAGACGCGTGGGGTAGCATGGTTCTGAAAAATGTTGTGCGTGAAACGGATGAAGTTGGTAAAGGTCAGATACGTATGCGAACAGTATTTGAGCAGGCAATAGACCAGCGTTCGTCAACAGGCGCATGGCGTAATGCCCTGGCAATATGGGAGCCTGTTTGCACTGAAATTTTTGACCGTTTAATCAAGCCTCGTTGGGAGATCCGATAATGAAACGCGCCCCTATTATCCCTCGTACTTCATCTTCGGTTAGTCAAGACTCTGATAATGCACCGGCAGCTCCTATGGTGGATGCGTTGATTTCTCGTGTTGGAGCGCTCACAAAAGGCAATACCATTTCCTTGCCAGTATGTGGGCGAGACGTTAAGTTCACTCTTGAGACGTTAGATGCAGCTAGAGTGCAAAAAGAGACCTGTGTTTGGGTCGGTAACGAGCGTGATCAGGAGCTTTTGAATGAGTTTTCTCTCGATGATTTGATACCATCATTCTTATCTTCTGGTCAGCAAAATCCGGCATTAGGTAGACGCGTAAATGGAACCATTGAGGTTGCAGATGGTAGTCGCCGCCGTATGGCTGCAATCACCACTAATACAGAGTATAGAATTCTAGTTGGCGATTTAGATGATGAGCAGATGGATGCGCTCTGCCGTCTTGGCAATGACTATCGACCAACCAGTGCATATGAGAGAGGCAAGCGTTACACACGTTTACTTGAAAATCAGTTCAATGGAAATGTTTCGGCGCTCGCTGAAAAAGAGAATTTATCGCGTATTTCTATTTTACGTTGTATGAATACAGCTAAATTGCCACGAGAAGTTGTTAGCCTTTTTGCCCATCCGGGTGAATTATCAGCGCGTGCAGGTGAACAGCTTGCGAATTTCTTCGAAAAAAATGAGCGTACTTTAATCTCAAATGTTCGACTCTTGGCACAAAAAAAATTGTCCGGAGAGTTACTCGAAGCTGAGGAAATTATTCGGTCATTGCAGTCTCTATCTTTGGGCAAGGCAGAGCAAAAGCCCCAGTCCATCAGGAGAAAATTTGCTCCTGGTGCTTCTGCAAGATATCAGGGTGATAAAGTAGTTGTTAGTTTAGACGTTTCAAAAATCCCTCAAGATGTCGTCACGCGTATTGAAGCAATCCTATCAGAACTGAACGTAACTACTGCTAAATAGAAGAATGTTTGGAGGATTGTATCCATGGATACAATCCTTCTAAAGCCACCTTTGCATTGTACAATTGTATCCATGGATACAATTATTCAGTTAAACTTTTCTCTGCAACAAAGTTCCATTTTCATTCTGATAGATGAGCAGGTTATAAACCTTAACGTAATTACGGGGCTTATTCCCAATACCAATAGTTTCATTCGTGGCGATGTGGATAAAGCTGCCGTTCTTTTTGCATCTTTAGTCAGTACGCCAGCTGAACAGATAACAGGCTACATTTTGAAACCTGCCTAGCTGAAAGGAATACCCAGGAACGTCAGTTACCATCACCCTCCAGAGCAATGCGCCCTTAGCAACGATGCTTCATGGATGCGCTTTTAAAAAAGCCACTGCATCAGCGCCATTCATCTGAAACTGCACCCGGTATCGTGCCGCCACATCGAGTGCAAACACCTTAGTATAAACCTCCGTCGAGCTGACCGACTTGTGCCCCATAAGGTTCTGCAGCTCCTTCAGCGGGATACCCGCATACAGCATGTGCATGGCGTAGGAGTGACGGAATGTGTGCGGTGTAACCGTAATCGAGAACGTCACCCCGTCTGCAGCAGCGGAGTCAACAGCCTCGTTAATCCATGTTCTGACAGTACGATCGGTGATCTCCCAGATGCGTGCTTTCTCCGTTCTGCCGGTTCGCTTGTTGCGACGCTCCAGAGGAATTTTCAGCGTGACCACCATCTTCTCCAGCTGGCTGACGTAATGCGGGTCAGACAGAGGAACCAGCCGGTGAGCTTGACTTCCGGCAGGAGTGCGGCCTGCCGTTCTGGCAGCTTTTTCGACCCGCTGCTTTAGTGTGGCCAGCTGCACGAAAGAGTAGGGCGGCGAGAGGAAAAAATCCCCCCGCGTCAGGGCAAGCGCCTCGTTGATGCGCGCGCCGGTGTTCCACAACGTGGCCAGCAGCATCTTGCGGTGCAGATCCGGCACATAGTGGAGCAGGGCGCTGACTTCCGGTGCCAGCAGATATTTCGGCAGTTCGTCATACACAAGGGCCATCTGCCGCAGCGCCAGAGCAGCCGGATAGTCTATGGCCACAGGTAACTGTGTTGTTGGTTCCTGTGTGTACTGCACTGGAAAATTCCACTGTTGATCTCCTGGCATGCCGGAAGAAGGTGGTTTCTGTAGGTCACGTTCGTTATCCCGCAGCCTTGGTCTGCCATAAAAAGTGCAGGCTTAAACGGCCAGCGTTTACCTTCCTGGAAACAATCCGGGTTCAGGATCGACCGGATGGTGGTCGAACCGTGCAGTGCATCACCGGTGCATCCGGGGACTCCGGATCCGGCATAATCTGGTAATCGGTAGCAGAGGTGACCCTGTAAGTGCTGTATTCATCATACGAAATCGGACTGGCTTTTCTTTGAGCGAGTAAAGTTTCTTCCAGACTGCGGGCATACGGGAGCGAAAGTTCGAGCGTCTCAGGATCGACAACCATCTTCTGGCGTGTGGCTTCCAGCTCCGTGGTCAGCTGAAATTTTGCAGTCATAAAAGGACCCGGTTGTTTAGCGTTACGCTGTGTGTAGGTCACATCAAACACCATGCGGTCGCCGTCGTTCTGCAGCACCACGCCCGTGAGGAGACTGTCAATACGAACGGGAGCCTCGCCTTTTTGCGGAATTTCCGAGGTCTGGTTGCAGATAACCACCACCCCGGGTTGCTGACTGGCATTAATCATTCGCATTTCACTGAGCGTAGCCGCCTCCGCATCCAGCAGTGTCCCTGCCAGCAGAGTGACCAGGCCCGTCGCATAACCGGTCATTTTATTCATGGGTATAATGTCTCCATCCGGTGAGAAATCCCGTCCACTACATACTTTCTACTTAGAACCCATCATGCATAGCAATATGAAAGATAAACACTCTCAACGGTTGTACATCGACACATAAAGCATCATCAGGTAACGGATAAAGCCACATCTTTGGGTTAGATGCATCATCCCAGCCAGCCGTTCGTGGGTTGTATTCTTTACGCGCCAGCTCATGCCCGTTGTAATTAAGGATAAGTAGAACAGCACCGTTGCTGTTTTTTGTTCGGAAAATCCATATTGTTCCTACGTTTGATTTGCATAACATTTGGTGAAGTTCGTTATCGGTCATTATTGTTGAAATCCTTTCTCAATAAATAGTCACTCAGAGTAATTATGACGCTCAGCACAATCAGCTGCCTACAACCCTGCGACTGTCACCCGCATGATTTTTCCCTGCCGTCATCATTCCTATAATGATAATAAGCAGCCATATAACCACGCCGATAAATTACCGGATGGTCGTTCCGGTGAGATCCGATTTCCTGGCATATAACATATTTCCGGAAGTGTACCACGCACACGGAATAAGCAAAGCGGCAATATCTGCCGCTGCACGACGGGTACCGTTCAGGGCCTGAAACGCTGCTAAGACCCTGTCATACCTCAATATAGGCCATAAATATTTTTCGTTTCACGGAAATTTTCCGGCAGCAGGAGAGAAGATCCGGGACTTACTTTTTTCGGATCTCCACAGAAATGAGAGGGGACAAGAGTTGCCGTAGCATTACAATCATCACACTGAGTAATTCAAGATGCATCACACATCTCGTAATCGGAACAAATTTATTTGTAGCTAACAATAAAGTGCTAGGTTTGCATTAAGAGCAAACAAATATGAAAGGAACGATGATGCTCAGCCAGCTTAACCTGCGTTTTCACAAAAAGCTGATCGAGGCGCTGAAAGTGCGTGCCGGTCGCGAAAATACTTCGGTCAACGCCCTGGCCGAACGCTTCCTTGATGACGGACTGAAAACGGTCGCACCCGGCGACGGGTATTTTCAGCTGATCGCGGATCCGGATGCCACCGTCAGGCAGCTGTACCGGCATATCATTCTCGGCCAGACCTTCGGCACCGCTGCGGTCTCCCGGGATGAGCTGCGCTTCATCCTGGCCTATGCCCGCGAGGCCTTTATTTGCGGCCAGAACAGGCTGGCCACCCTCCCGGCCCTGCGCACCCTGCTCGACATCACCCGTGACCTTCTGGCCTGGCAGGTGGAGCATGACCGTCCGGTGGATAGCCACTACCTGAAGGGGATCTTCCGTCTGGCCGGGGAAAACTGGCCGGAAGAGTTTGACGCCTTCCGAGCGGAGCTACGCCCGGTCGTGGACCAGATGTATGCCGAACACCTCCTGCGTCCGCTGGAGAGCGACTGTTTTGGCCTGACGGAGGTGCCGGATACGGTGCTGGCAGAAATCTTCACCCTTCCGCGTCTGAAAGCCATTTTCCCGCTGATGCTGCGCGGGCTGGACTGGAGCGGGGAGAGGGCCAGAGATCTGGCGCAGGAGCTGCGCCCGGTGATTAAGGCCGTAACGGAAACCATTGAGGCAGGCACGCTGCGCCTTGAGATCCGCATTGATGGCCAGCACCCTGGAGAACGTACGGGGGCCTGGTACACCACGCCCCGACTGCACCTGCTGATCACCGGGCAGGACTTTGTGGTGCCGTACGGCTGGGAGACCTTCTCCGAACTGCTGGGCCTGTTCACTTTGTACGCCCGCTATCCGGAAGCCATGGCGCACGGTCACCAGGGCGAGCGCGTGATGTTCTCTCCACCCGGGCACGTCTCGAAAGAGGGATTCTTCGGTATCGACGGACTACGGATTTTTCTGCCGGAAGAGGCCTTTGATACCCTGATCCGGGAGATCAGCACGCGATGCGCTGAAGGCACGCTTGCAGATGCCCTGACGGGACTGCGCTGCCTGTACGGAGACCTTTGATATGGCTGATACCGACGCAATGAGACTTGATCAGTCTGTCTCCCGCCCGGAACAGGATCGCTATGGCTTTCGCTATGTTGCCGCACAGCTGGCACGGTCTGTTCACGCTATTGGGCGAGAAGGAAGTGCCGTTATCGGTATTGAGGGAGCCTGGGGCTCGGGAAAAACCAGTCTGCTGAATCTGCTGCGTACAGAACTGAATAAGAAGAAAGAAGATAACACCTTTGTCCTGAGTATCTCCCCCTGGCTTGATGGCAGTGATACCAGTCTGGTGGCATCGTTACTGCTTCCGGTTGCCAGCATAATTGCTGCAGAGGAAGAGCGCCGCCTTACACCTGACGAGCAAGAAAACCTCGAAAAGAAAAAGGCGATGACCCGGACCGCCAGAACAATCATGGACTATACCAGAGCGACGGCCCGCCATCTGGCTCCGCTGGCTCAGGCCGCCACTGTAATCCCGGGCGTACCTGATGCGAGCGGTGCGCTGAACGCGCTATCGGAAACCGGCTGGTTGAAAGAAAAGCAAAAAACCGCCGCGGAGATGCGCACCGAAATTGCAGAAAAAATTGATGAAATGGATCTCAGCTTTATTATTCTGCTTGACGATCTGGACAGGCTGGAACCCGCACAAGCTGTAGAAGTTGTTCGTCTGGTCAAATCCGTCGCCGATTTCCCCCGCTTTCGTTACATACTCTGTTATGACAAGACGGTGCTGGCTCAGGCCATTAAGAAGGGGCTGAACGTGGAGGATGGCGAACTTTATCTGCAAAAAATCGTGCAGATTTCGTTCAGTTTGCCGAGGCCAGAATCTTTTGACTTACGGCGTGAATTTATGGCGGGCGTTGTCGGATTGTATGAAACCATTAACAAAAAATCTCCGGACGAAGAATTTCTTAGCGAATTAAACCGGCTAACAGATATCTACGGTGCTGCGCTGAAAACCCCCCGTGAGGTTCACCTGGCCCTTAATAATCTGCGATTCAGATACAGCGGAATGCGCGATTACGTCTATTTGCCGGATCTGAGCTTTCTACAGCTCATCCGTACCACCAATCCCGGGCTGTATGACTGGATCGAAGAATATCTTACCGAGCGGGCTATTGTGGAATCCGGTGACGGAAGTGTAAGTGAGGAAGAACAAAAACAACTGGAGCAGAATTTACTTGAATGTTTGTCTCGTTTTCGATCTTCAGAAGCTAAATCTGTAACTTCCCTGAGACACTGGGTGCCGGGTATTTCGGGTTTCCAGGCTAATATAAATAAGTTGTTCGATCAGACAGGTGATGAAGATAAAGCGATGATGACAGCAAATCGCCGTCTCGGGAGCAATGCCTACTGGCGTTATTACTTTGCATTTTCCTCGCCTCAGAACGTTTTGTCGCCGGCGTATTTCGATGAACTGTTCCGTAAAAGCAGAGATCCTGAAGAACATCCGGAGATGACCCGGGAACTTCTGGCCAGGATCAACAGCAATGGTGTGTCTTCACGTACTTGGTTTGAGCATATTCTGAGTCAGCTGACATGGCCGATGATAAACGAGCGCTCAGCCGCAGAATGTTCCGGTCTGCTGACATTCTTCTTCAACACCGGCGATGAGGTACATGCACGTTACCGGAAAAGAAATCGCTGGTTTTCCCGTTATGATCTTGATGCAAATCGCGTGGCTGATCGTCTTCTGAAAAGGATGCTGGATGATGATCGGATGAAAGCGATGGAAACACTGCTGTCATTAACAAAGAAAGGAACCGCCTGGGTCTGGATTGCGAATTATATCCGCGATTTGCTGTGGCAAAATGGGTTGGCCGGGAACCGGGCCGAACCGGAACGCGAGCGTGTGCTGAAAGATGAGGAACTGGAGTGTATACGCCATCATTTCTGCGAGCGCCTTAACGAGGGTGAACTGAAATCACTTTTTGAGCAGGAAGGTGAATTGGGCGGCTTTGTCTGGGCCTGGCAGGATATTGCAGGCCCCGAATCAGTTATTTCATGGATTACCCAACAAAGTGACAGTGATAAAGCGTTTCTGCTGTTGTTACTGAGCCTGCGCTCTGACATTATTTCCAGTGCAACCGGGCACTATCTGGCACTAAAAATAAAAGATGTAGCTCACCTGTTCGGAGGAGAAGATATGCTCCTGAGCAAGCTGGATCGTATTGAGTCCGAAGATCATTTCCCGGATCTGGTTAAAGATGTCAGGGCCGCCATCGACCTTAGTAAGTCATTCTGACGCCAGTGACATATTGTTACCTGAGTTCTGTTCAGGTGCCGGATCGGGTACTTCAAATCTGGGTTAGCTGAAGGCAGAAAAAAACCAGATGGGAGGAATGTCCGCTTTGTGCCAGGAGCGGAACTTGCTTACATCATGCTATGTTAGTTTGTTGGGAGCAGGTCAAGGATGTTCACCGCGCCTATGCTTCAGCAACACCTTTGTAGTGCCACCTTCATTTTCTACCGTGGACAGAAAGTCAAAACTTCAGTTGAAGCGTATCGGCAAACTGGCGGTAATACAGCTCGATGAGTTTCTGTCCATTGTCCGGAGAGAACAGGTACAGGCGCATGAGGCCCTCAAAAACAAGGGACAGGCGCTCTGTCACGGCATGCGGATCGAGTTCGGCAGATATCTGCCCGCTGCTCTGGGCCGCGCGTATCCTGCTGTGGACGCTGTCAATCAGGCCAGCCTCTGAATCACGAAGGAGTTCGGCAACATGTGTGTTACGCGCACCTTCACTTGCGATTTCAGCACGTAAAACCGCCACCGCGTGTCCCTCGGGTGTGAGGAAGATCTCTGCCAACAGTTCTTCAATCGCCTCGCGACTGAAATTAGTACTCCAGAAACGGCTTATCAAATTGTGATGCCGCTGCAGGTCGAATTCGATTAGCGCCGTGATAAGGGCTTCCTTGCTGGGGAAGTACTGGTAAATGTTCGCAACGCTGACTCCTGCAGTCGCCCCGATCTCCGAAATTGATGAGGAGTGAAACCCGCGTTGTATAAAACATTTTCGGGCCCCGTTGAGGATCTGAGTGATACGTTCTTCACGCGCATGCTCATTGACGGGACGCCCGCGTAGAGGCTTGTCTGCATCAGTTTTCTTTTTCACATTATATTCCATTAAGGTAACTCAAGGACGACAACGGAATGATGCCGTCCTCAGTTTGCAGTTAGGCCCACCCATATCGTGGACGAATTATCGGTGCGAAGCGAGAAACCTTAAAGGGATGCCGTCGTTCCATCAACGCTCGCATAGACCTTAATTTCCTGAAACTGCTCAATCGCTCGTGGCCCACAGAGGACGCCGATTCCACTTTGTTTGAAGCCACTCTGTTCAAAATGCTCGGACATGACGCCCCAGCAGTTTAGCCAGATATGACCGGCTTGAATAGCCTTGCCAACTCTCCGGCAACGCGCCGTGTTGCCGGAAAACACCGACGCGGCGAGACCAAATTCGGTAGCATTAGCGCGCATGATTGCGTCGGCTTCATCTTCGAAAATCTCGAAAGTCTGGACTGGCCCAAAGACCTCGGACTGGATGACATAGGCGTCCAGGTCCTGGACTTCGATCAGGGTGGGTCGATAGAACGCTCCTGCAGTCAGAGGGCCTTCATAGACCGGGCCGCCGCGCACCAGAATGTTTGCATAAGATTCTGCTTCGGCGACCACAGTATCAACACGTTGCACACTGGCCTTGTCGATCAGTGGACCGAGCTGTGCCTGCGGATCATCGCTTTCACCGAGCCGGACATTCTGATAAGCCTCGATCAACGCAACGCGTAACCGGTCGGCAATACCACGCTGGGCCAGAACACGCGAACCGGTACAGCAGAACTGGCCGTTCATTGCGACCAGTGCCATCACGATCTGCGGTACCACCACATCAAGATTGGCATCATCGAATACGATCAGGGGCGCTTTGCCTCCCAGTTCCAGGTTCAGACGTTTGAGCGTTTTAGCACCGTTGGCGGCAATGAGGCGGCCTACCTTTGTGCTACCGGTATAGCTGATCATGTTTACAAGCGGGGAGTCGACCAGCATGGAGGCACCAATACTCCCGGTTTCGGTGATCACATTCAGTACACCCGGTGGAAGCGATTTGACTGCAGCGATTGCCCGGGAAAACAGGGCATTGGTAAGCGCGGTCTGGTGCGGCAGTTTCAGCACCACAGTACATCCGGCAGCCAGGGCGGGAGCGACAGCGCGCACTGACAGTATGATTGGTGAATTCCATGGCGAAATAACTCCTACAACGCCAAGAGGTTCGGGATCGGAATGGAAATGCATTCCCGGAGCAGCTTCAAGGGCGCGCCCGCCGGTCTGCAGCAGTGCCGTGGCGGCACCATAACGCAGCCACTCCACCGTCAATGCCAGCTCCCACTGAGTCTGCGCCAGCAGCTTGCCCCCTTCGCGTGCCAGCTGGATTGCTATTTCGTCCACCCGTTTTGCGACCTCGTCGGCCAGTTCAAACAGGGCACGTGAGCGCAGGGAGCGTTCTCTGGACCAGCTTGTAGTGTCAAAGGCAGTACGGGCGGCTTCGATCGCCTGACGTGCTTCGTCAGTACCGATGTCCAGGTAGTTTCCCAGTGGCTGACCGGTTGAAGGGCTTATCGCCTGTCTGATCGTGCCTCCGTTGTTCCAGTTACCGTTGATCCAGTTTCTTGCAGCTTCAGTCATATTCGGGTGTTCCATGATATTTCCTTTCCGGGTATCCCGCGGATTGAACGATGCAGACACGGTGCGGGTAATCCCTTGTCTGCCTGGTTGACGCCGAAGCCGAAGACTGCCCGTTTTCGTCGCGATAAATATAAAAGTAAGCGATCGTTTATATAAATGCAACGTTATTTTACAGCGTTCAGATATTATGGGATTAACACTACTGGCGTGGACGGGACTCGTCCTGGCGAGGATAAGATGGTCATGGAACGAACACGCATCGCACCGGGGCGGCAGCTCAAATCTTTTGCTGCCCGGCACTGATGGACTGTCGCTGTACCGAATGCGTGTCCTCAGTGAACAAAATGTATATTGTATTCAAACGAGGAGATCATGCTCAAAAACAGCATGCATGCTGTGAGTACCTTGCATAAACCCGGCCAGGGATCCCTGATTTCCGTCCGATTCATTACGGTGAGACAGGATGCATCCATTATCCCGCCGCTCATAACGTTTTTGACACTGCTTCGGCCATCGCAATTGTCCTGCATAAGAGCAATTTCTTCTGGTAAAAATGGATGGTTGCCGCAATTCTCTGGTGTACCGCTGCAATGGCGGACTGTGCTTCACGTCCGCGCCGCGCCGGCACAAAGCCTTACAGATCTTTCAGCAGATTAGCCGACAGCTGCCGAAGCAAATTTAACTCCTCATCTTTCATCTGCATGATACATCTCATCTTACCAGGCAGTTCCAGCAGCGCCTCTTTCATCTCATTCGCCTTTTCAGTAAGAACGACATTTTTCATCCTTTCATCACCGGCGACAGCCATCCTTTTCAGAAATCCCTTCGCTTCAAGTTTTTGTACAAGCGGCGTTAGCGTTCCCGAATCAAACAATGTCTTCTGGCCAAGCGCCCGTAACGGGATATTGTCCTGCTCGTACAGGGCCATAAGCACTACAAACTGTGGGTAGGTCAGGTCAAACTCTTTCAGCAAGGGTCGATACTGGCGGATTAGCGCGTTTGCTACCGAATACAAAGAAAAGCATAGCTTTTCCTCTAAAATGCTTTTTTTTTGCATTTAATTATCTCCATGCAAAGATACCGGGATTATTTAAGTAATATTTGCAATAAAGAATATTGCATGCAAGTTAAATTCGCAAAAGTTAAATGCCGGTAACAAGGCGATGCGCATAATTTTACTATGACCGGTCATAAAAGCCGGGTCAGTTGTCCTGAATTCTGCCTTTTTGCTTTCTCCCTGTGACATTTTCCGGGCAACCGGTTTGTTTTCTGCTCAGCATCGAGGGCCGGGCATTTCTGTGAATACCGTGATTAACTCATGCTTACTGACCCCTTCTCATGACGCCAGCGACGTCATTCACATAACACCCGAAAAAAACACATAAAAAACACTGTATTTATATAAGTGATCATTCGCTTCTATATTAATCGTGAACGAGAGACCCTCCGCTCAGACGTCAATTAGGCAGACAAGGGATTATCTGCCCCGGGTCTGTGTCGGTTATTACGCAACACGTCTTGAGGAGAGATATCAAGAAACGTCCGGATTTCAACGAACCTGCGGAGAACCGTATTGACTGAGTCAGCCCTAAGACCGGCACGCCGCAGGGCAGTTAGCAGAACACTGGCTGTGACGAGAGACAGCTGGCAGAACGGATCAGCAGGTGAATCAGCAGAACAGAATGGATTCTCTTCTAATTTGCTGTTCTTAAAAACTTAATTCAAGGAAGGCCAGAATATCCAGAGAAAGTTATCTAAAAAAGGTTTGACCAAAAGAATATTGCATGCAAGTATTATTCACGCAAGTTAGTTGCCGGCAACAACCCCCACTCAACCGAATAAAACAAACAACACACATCTAACGAGGCTTAATCATGAAAACCGTATCAGCTGTCCTGACTTCTGCTCTTTTCGCATCCGCCACCGCATTGGCGTCCGAAAAACCGGTCAACCTTCCGGCCCCCACAGCCGGCGTGCAGGCATTTCTCAACGTGCTGAACGCCAGTGACGGCAAGCCCATGGAACAGATGACCCCGCAGGAGGCCCGTCAGGTGCTGATCGGGGCACAGAAGGGCGTTACGCTGCCCTCTGCACAGGTTGCAGAAAAAATCATCGCGGTAAACGGGCAGTCCATAAAACTGAAAATCGTGAAACCGGACAACGCTACTGGCACCCTTCCTGTATTCATGTTCTTCCATGGTGGCGGCTGGGTGCTGGGAGATTTTCCGACCCATGAACGTCTGATCCGGGACCTGGTTCGTTCATCCGGCGCTGCGGCGGTATATGTGGACTACACACCGTCACCGGAGGCCCGCTTCCCTGTCGCGATTAACCAGGCGTATCAAGCAACCAAATGGGTGGCTGAGCACGGTCAGGAAATTGGCGTAGATGGCAGCCGACTGGGCCTGGTCGGTAACAGCGTCGGGGGAAATATGGTCGCCTCCGTGGCGCTGCAGGCTAAACAGTTTAACGGGCCGAAGATCCGTTATAATGTGATGCTGTGGCCGGTAACGGATGCGAATTTTGACAGCACATCCTATAACCAGTATGAAAACGGCTATTTCCTGACGAAAAACATGATGAAATGGTTCTGGGATAACTACACCACTGACGTGTCAGACCGTAATAATATTCTTGCCTCGCCACTGCGTGCTACCACGGAACAGCTGAAAGGTTTCCCGCAAACCTTAATCCAGACAGCAGAACTGGATGTTCTGCGTGACGAAGGTGAAGCTTTCGGTCGCAAGCTCGATGCCGCCGGCGTACCTGTGACCGTGACACGCTACAACGGCATGATCCACGACTACGGGCTGCTGAACCCGTTAAGCCAGGAGCCCACCGTCAGAACCGCGCTGGAGCAGGCGGGCGCAGCGCTGCAGAACCACCTGAAATAATACCCGCATAAGGTATAAACAGCGCGGCCAGAGGCCGTGCTGTTTTGTAGGAATCTGACGCCTGTCTTCGCTGATTCCGGGTGTAAAACCACTACCGGGCAAACCCGGTTACGCAGCCATGTTATTCTTTGCTGTAACTCCCCGCATCCCTCTTAATCTCTGAATTCTGCTTATCTTCGCTCATAGTCGACCTACAACACCGTGAATATGTCCGCATGGTGCCAGAAGCGGACATTATTGACAGAGCTTTATGCGTACCATCATAGATAGCCCGGCCTAACAATGGCGATCCAGACTCACTGTTATTGCACTCACCTAATCGACATGAAAGAAAATTTAGTGGAAAACCGTGAAGTTTCATCAGCGCATGCCGATATTAATTTTTTTCTAGATAAGGATATAACGTGCGTAAACTTGTATACACAACCAGCATGATGCTGTGCATGGCATGCGCAGTAGCTTCTGCTCAGGCCAGCACATTGACGGAAAGTCTTTCACGTTGCGACGCGAGTTTTTTCCAGGAAATCTATCATCAGAAAAATAAACTTAACGTTTTGGCTCCTCTCACAATAGGCAAAAATCATCTGGCATGGTTCAAAAGCCCGGCTAATGCTAATGACAGAATATGGTTCACCCAGCCTTTAGAAGAACTAAATCTGACGATTTCAGGCTATTATCTTCAAACCAGCGATCTCGAAGAGATCAATGACGGAAAATTTTATTACTGGGGCATGATTTTGCAAAATTCGCCTCAGGAAGTGATGAACGCACTCAACCATCTGAAGTGGGTGAAAGCAGGCGATGACGCTATCACTCAGGCAATGATAAAAGAAGGACCTGACAGTGGCTGGAAAATCAATGATCAAGCCGTAAGTGGTATTTCCCCGGCCAAAGAAAGCACTGAAAAACTTTTGATGCTAAGCAAAGATAAGAATGGTTCGTTATTGCTTTGCTCGATTCAGGGATATGTCACGCCTGATATGCTTGCAGAGTTCAGGCCTGATTTAAAGGGAAAAAATTAATATGAAATTTCCATTGTGGCTTATGTTTTTTTTACTCACAGGATGTGCTTTAAAAAATACGACATCACCGGATACACCGGCAAAAAAACCTGCAGGCTTGATTAAATTACTGTCAGAGGACCATGCTATTACCTATGCGGATCTGCGGATGGTTTCAATGTATCAAGGCAACAGTCATTTGCGTAGATTTTATATGATCAATAATTATAAAGAAACGAAGCGTATCAGTTCGCAGCCTCCTGTTTACGCAAATAGTTCCAGAACGATCAATGTCATTAATTGTGATAAAAATCAACGTTCCGTTATGGGATGGACTCTGTTTACTAAACCTTATGCCGAAGGCGATATCATTTACGCAAAACCTGATATTGGCCAATGGGAGAGTTTTCCGCCCCAATCAATTATCGGCATGTTAGCTCAGCTACTGTGTAAAATACCTGCCGACAGGCTGAAACCGGAGCCTGTTCAGGATATACGTAAGCCTTTATTAGATAATCAGGCATAGTTAAAGTCGTGGATTGGCCTGCTTACTTTTGATCAATACGCGACTGCATGACAACTCTATCAAATAGAGAAAAACTCCCAATCTCTGCTTTTCGCTCATTGCAGACCTTCGGCTCCGCAGATCGTCCGCTTCGTGCCAGGAGCGGACGTTGTTGAGTTCACTCAGGATGGGTTCACGATACAAGGAACTCTATATTTTCTCCTGATTGACGCGGGCTGACAGTTCCTGATGGCTTTCCTTGCGTTCGCTGTAACGATCGGCAAGGTACTCCGTATGACCTTTTAGCAGCAGCGTGATTTTGAACAGCTCCTCTGCCACATCCACGATGCGGTCATACCAGGATGATGGTTTCATTCGCCCGTTTTCATCAAATTCCTGCCAGGCTTTCGGCACGGAGGACTGATTCGGGATGGTGAACATGCGCATCCAGCGTCCCAGAATACGCATCTGATTGACGGCATTGAAGGACTGAGAACCGCCACATACCTGCATGACCGCCAGCGTTTTTCCCTGGGAAGGACGAACAGCGCCCTCTGACAAAGGGATCCAGTCAATTTGCGCCTTCATTATTGCGCTCATCGCCCCGTGACGCTCCGGGGAACTCCAAACCATGCCATCACACCATCTCACCAGTTCGCGCAGCTCCGTCACTTTAGGGTGAGTTTCTGGTGCATCATCAGGCAGAGGCAAGCCGGACGGGTTAAACGTTTTGACCTCAGCACCCATAGCAATGAGCAATCGACCCGCTTCCTCGGCAGCAAAACGGCTGTATGAACGTTCACGTACTGACCCATACAGAATCAGGATACGTGGTGGTGTCGGATGCTGAAGCCGCTTAGCGATCTGCCTGTCGAAACACTCAGCATTCAGGGCTGGAAACTGATCCATTTTTTCTTCCTCTCTAAAATCGATAATGTTCAAACCAATACATATGTTTTATCATATGTGTATTCTAAATTTACCGGAAGAGAAAATGCTACAGCCTGTTCAGCTTTTCAAAATTCTGTCAGACGAAACCCGTCTGGCTATCGTGATGCTTCTCAGGGAATCAGGCGAGATGTGCGTGTGTGACCTTTGCGGGGCCACCTCCGAGTCGCAGCCCAAAGTTTCCCGGCATATGGCAATTCTGCGGGAGGCTGAGCTCGTTCTGGACCGTCGGGAAGGGAAATGGGTCCATTACCGACTTTCTCCACATATGCCCGCATGGGCAGCAGAAACCATCAAGACATCCTGGCACTGCCTGCGGGAAGACGTTCGTCAGTGGCTGGATAAATCAGCGGCATCATCCTGCTGAGATGAATCGAACACATTCTTTTAATCATATGTAATGGAGTCGGAAATGTTACTGGCAGGGAGTATATTTTTACTGACACTGATCCTGGTTATCTGGCAACCCGGGGGACTCAGTATTGGCTGGAGCGCTAGCATTGGTGCTGCGCTGGCCTTGGTATTTGGTGTTATCCATATGGGTGATATTCCGGTGGTCTGGAATATCGTCTGGAACGCAACCGCGACCTTTATCGCGGTAATTATCATCAGCCTGCTGCTCGATGAGTCGGGTTTTTTCGAATGGGCTGCGCTGCATGTCTCCCGTTGGGGCAACGGACGTGGTCGTCTGTTGTTTACCTGGATTGTCCTGTTGGGCGCGGCAGTTGCGGCGGTGTTTGCTAACGATGGTGCAGCGCTTATCCTGACCCCCATCGTCATCGCCATGTTGCTCGCGCTGGGGTTCAGCAAACAGACAACGCTGGCCTTTGTCATGGCCGCCGGGTTTATTGCCGATACCGCCAGCCTGCCGCTTATCGTGTCGAACCTGGTGAACATCGTCTCAGCTGACTTCTTCCGGCTTGGCTTTACGGAATACGCATCCGTCATGCTTCCCGTTGATATTGCTGCCATCGCCGCCACTCTGGGTATGCTGCATCTGTTTTTCCGCCGGGATATTCCTGCAACCTACAACGTCACTCTACTGAAAGCACCTGCCAGTGCGATTAAAGATCCCGCAACTTTCAAAGCCGGTTGGGTTGTTCTGATTCTGTTGCTTGCCGGGTTCTTTGTGCTTGAGCCTCTGGGTATCCCCGTCAGCGCTATTGCAGCCGTCGGCGCAGCAGTGCTGTTCGCCATTGCGAAAAAGGGTCATGCCATTAATACCGGAAAAGTGCTGCGCGGTGCGCCATGGCAGATCGTTGTGTTCTCACTGGGTATGTACCTGGTGGTCTACGGCCTGCGCAATGCTGGCTTAACGGAGTATCTTTCCGGGGTTCTGAATATGCTGGCGGATAAGGGACTGCTGGCGGCAACGTTTGGCACGGGTTTCCTGACTGCATTCCTGTCATCAGCCATGAACAATATGCCAACCGTTCTTGTTGGAGCACTGTCGATTGACGGAAGCACGGCGTCCGGCGTTATCAAGGAAGCGATGATTTACGCCAACGTGATTGGCTGCGATTTAGGCCCCAAAATCACGCCAATAGGCAGTCTGGCGACCCTGTTGTGGCTGCACGTCCTGTCGCAGAAAAATATGACCATCAGTTGGGGGTATTACTTCCGCACGGGTATCATCATGACCCTGCCTGTGCTGTTTGTCACTCTGGCCGCGCTGGCGCTGCGGCTCTCTGTCACTTTTTAATGAGATACTGATATGAGCAACATAACCATCTATCATAACCCGGCCTGTGGCACGTCACGTAATACGCTGGAGATGATCCGCAACAGTGGCAACGAGCCTACCATTATTTATTACCTTGAAACGCCCCCGGCTCACGATGAACTGGTTAAACTTATTGCAGATATGGGGATCACAGTCCGTGCTCTGTTGCGTAAAAACGTGGAGCCTTACGAGCAATTAGGTCTTTCAGAAGAAACATTCAGCGATGAGCAACTGATTGGTTTTATGCTCGAACACCCCATTTTAATTAACCGTCCCATCGTCGTGACTCCTCTTGGAACCCGCCTGTGCAGACCTTCCGAAGTCGTACTGGATATACTGCCGGAGGCTCAGCAAGGAGCATTCACGAAAGAGGATGGTGAAAAGGTCACTGACGAAACAGGGAAGCGGGTTAAGTAATCTATTCACTTCATATTAGCGGGCACCTGTTTACTTGATGCAGGCGTCCGCTCTTCGCTCAAAGCGGACTTTCCGTTTCCATCTGTATTTTGCTTTGAAATCCCTCCTGGTGTATCTCCTTCACCCTTGCATGCGATGACGCAGTCATGATCCGACTTTACCGGTTTTCGGATCTCATGAGGAGGATAAAGAGATTGATGCTCGTAAAGCACCAAACGAAATAGATTATTGCGTTCGGAAGATTATTGCTTTTTATGTCAAATGTTAAATTCTTTATTATCATTATTGCAATAAATCCGTCAGTGGCTTCGTCACTGGTGCAGGTCCGGGCCGTCATAACCGGCAAGCAGCCTGTCGCCACCGGTCATCTCAGCTAGCGTCCGGAGGTGAATGCCCTGACACGTTTTGTTCGCCAGATTTTTAGCAGAGGAAGGGATTCTGAGAAAGCGGGGCGCGATCAAAATTTTTTAGGGCAGGTGAGATATGCTGATACCGGTCAGACTGGTTCTGAAAAATATTACTTTCTGACTACGGGATCCCCTTTTCTAATACACAGCAGGACTGCCTATGCGACTCAGAAAAATAAAACTGACAAATTTCAGGGGCTACAGGAACACAACGGAAATAAACATCGATGAGGGAATGACGGGTATTGTCGGGCGTAATGATTTCGGCAAGTCCACCATTCTTGAGGCTCTGGCTATTTTTTTTGAAACAGAAGGGATTAAGGCTGACAGAAATGACATGAACTGCTTCAGCCTGAGGGAAGGAGCGAACCGTTTTGAAATAGCGTGCGAGTTTGATGATCTGCCGGAGTTTATTGTTATCGACGAACGTGTGCACACCACACTCGCCTCTGAACATCTTCTCAATAAAGACGGTAATTTCGAGATCGTAAAATTCTTTAAAGCCACAACGACAGGTAAACCGGAACAGACCTGCATCCGCTGCATGCATCCAGTGTATGAGCCCCTGAAAAATTTAATGGGGATGAAAATGGCGGAACTCAGGGCCGTGGGAAAAGGCGTTGAAGAAAATGTGGCAGATAAGCGGACGGCGTCCTTATGGCGCCAGGCTATCAGGGAAGCAGCCGTCCCTTATGACTGTGCGGAAATCTTACTGGATGTCGACAAGGAGTTTGGCACCGACACAAAATCGTTGTGGGGAAAGATCCTCGATTTACTGCCCACGTTTGCGCTCTTTAAAGCCGACAGGGAGAGCAGCGACGGGGATTCCGAAGCCAAAAACCCCCTGCAGCAGGCCGTGAAGGATGCCCAGGCTGTACTGCAGGAGAAAATTACAGTGCTTGAAAACGAAATTCAGGACAGTGTGCTGGATGTCGCCCGGCGTACGCTGGATAAATTACGGGAAATGGCACCCGAACTCGCCAGTGAATTGACTCCACGATTTAAGGAGAAACCAAAGTGGACCTTCAGTTTCACCCTGGACGGGGAAAATGGTATCCCCATCAATAAGCGGGGTAGTGGGATAAGGCGGCTTATTCTGCTGAATTTTTTCAGGGCTGAAGCCGAGAAAATGGTGGCGAATACGCAGCGAAATGTCATTTACGCCATTGAAGAGCCTGAAACCTCCCAGCATCCGAACTACCAGGTCATGCTGATGAAAGCGCTGCTGGCGTTAGCCTGCCAGCCACACCGTCAGATTATTGTCACAACTCATGTTCCGGCACTTGCCGGGCTGATCCCTGTCGACGGTGTTCGTTATGTTACCCGGGATCTGTCGGGGGAACCTGTCGTAAAAATGCCGGATCACGCTGTGCTGAAGGAAGCCACGGAGAGCCTGGGAGTGCTGCCGGAAACCGGCATGGAAAGAGCGAAAGGCATTGTACTGGTTGAAGGAAAATCGGATGTCACCTTCCTGAGGCATACCGCACATACACTGAAGCAGTCCGGTGTACTGCCCGCATGCCTGGAAGATGTCAACGTTGTGCCTGTTCTGATAGGGGGATGCGGGAGTGTCAAGCACTGGGTTACCTTAAACCTGGCCAACGATCTGGGGCTACCCTGGTGCGTATTTCTGGACTCCGATACGGGAGGGGACCCATCTCAGGTCCAGTCAATTCAGAAGCGAAGGAAAGAAGTCGAGGAGGCCGGCAGGGTGTTTTTCGCCACGCGTAAGCGCGAGATCGAGAATTATCTTTGCCCGGATCTCATCCATGAACTCACCGGCGTACAGGTCGCCTTTACGGACACCTGTGATGCAAAAAAAATAATCGGCAGGGCGGTCGGAATGAAACCTGATAATGTGCTAGATACATTCTGGCCCCGGATGACGGGGGATAAAATCATCGCCAGATCCACCTATCATGATGGTGTGCAGGAAAGAGTGGAGCTGAAAGAGATCCTGACCGAAATTATCTCCATGAGGCACTGAATAATCCGCAGAGAAACACAGACGGACTCCCTCATTCCAGAGAATTGACTTCAGTGTCAATAAAATAAAAAACCCGAAATAATTCGGGTTTTAATTAGTTAACGATTAACCGATTCCCTGGGCACATTATAAATTCACGCTCAGAAAGCAGTATTAACAACCCTTACTTCTGGTTATCAAGCCATTTATTCATCTGGTCGATTTCGCCTTTCTGCGCTTTAATGATGTCCTCAGCCAGTTTCCTTAGTTCCGGATCCTTGCCGTATTTGAGCTCCGTTTCAGCCATGGCTATTGCCCCTTCATGGTGTGCGATCATGCCTTTGGCAAAGGCTTTGTCAGGGTCGGGTTCCTTAATCGCGGTCATCATCTTCTCATGCATCTTATTCATGCCGGACATATATGCCTGCGACGATGCGGATGACCCCGTGTCACCCATCTTCATTTCAGAATGTTCAGCAGAAATAGCAGGCATGGATAACATCAAAATAACCAGGAGGGAGGTTTTTATTTTCATGAAATGAATCCTTATTCAGGTTGATACAGGATTATTGTAGCTGAGAGGGATAAAAAAGCCCCCGTTCGGGGGCAAAAATGCACCAACATATCCGGTTAAGGAAATATCTATCATTGAAAGGATAACAGCACTCATACTACAGCGGTACTCAACCAGCGTTGATCATGCGGCGATGCGCTTCAGCCATCGCCTGGTGCGCCCCGGACTGGCCGTTATTCATGGTTTCGTGGGCAACGGCCGCTCTTTCATGTTCATTCATCTCTGCGAACGAGGCTGACGGGCGGGTATCTTTGACGGCAATGTTTCCCGTCATCTTTTGATGGTTTTCACCCATTTTCTGGTGCGCTTCCGCAGAGCCATTATTCATGGTTTCATGAGCAATGATGGCCTGTTCATGATAATTCATGCCGGTCATGCGGGATGTCTCCCCCTGGATAGCAGATGGGACAGAAGCTGACTGTATCTGATGAGCCGGAGCCTGGGCATTGTTGACGCGCTCGTGAATATTCACGGTTTCAGCGGCCCATGACCCAGATACCAGGCCAAAACCTAAAACAGATGCCAGTACAATTTTTTTCATGGTAATTCTCCATTCCTGAATTAGTGATGTCCGGTTACTGAAGTCAGCGCATTCAGTGACAAACCGAATATTGTTTCGCTGAACCTGTTTTACCGGATGGGTGGCCGGCTGCAAATTCATAACAGGAATATTTCCTGACCAGTAATACAGCCTTCCTGAGAAGTTGCACTAATTATATCGAATGGCTTCTGTTTGCCGCGTGACAGGCTGATGACAACCTTGTCATTTTATTCCCTTAAATCAAGATTGTGGGGCGGTATTTTTTATTTTTTCAAACCTTGGCACTGATAATATGAAACGTGTCGAGCGTACATCCGATTCCACGTGGACCCTGCCGTGATGTGCTTCCACGATTGACTTTACAATAGCAAGCCCTATTCCGCTGCCTTCTCCTTTCCTTTGTCTGGACGGATCCACACGATAAAAACGGTCAAATAGCCTAGGTAAATGTTCTTCCGGGACAGGTTTCCCCGGATTTTCAATCATGAGTTCGAAATGATTTTCCTGTTCCTTTATCGATACGGTTACCGCCTGACCTTCCGGCGTATAGCGCAGGGCATTAGAGAGCAGATTGTTGATGGCGCGTCTGAACATCTGGGGATCACCTTCTATAAGGCAATGCACCCCGTTGAATTTCAATGTGATGTTACGTTCCTCCGCCCAGGCTTCGAAGAAATCGAAGACTTTGATGATCTCCGCACTCAGGTCAAACATGACCCGGTCCGGGATCAGCTGATTATTATCCGCCTGCGCCAGGAAAAGCATATCGCTGACCATCTTGGTCATCCGGTTATACTCCTCAAGACTGGAGTAGAGGACATCCTCAAGCTCCTTCTGCGTCCGGTCCTGACTCAGTGCAATTTCAGTTTGCGTCACGAGATTAGTAATCGGAGTTCTGATCTCGTGTGCAATATCGGCAGAAAAATTGGCCTGTCGGGTAAAAACATCTTCAATTTTCTCAATCATGTGATTGAAAGAGACGACCAGCTGCTCCAGCTCAATGGGCACACGTGAGGGTTCCAGCCGCGCATCAAGATTTTCCGAGGTGATATTTTTAATGGCATTACTGACGTTACGCAGGGGCAGATGTCCCTGACGAACTGCAATGCGGATGATGAGCACAATCAGCAGACTTATCACCACAGCAATCGCAATCAGATTCTTTTTCAGTGCGTCGAGATAGTGAAGATGAAAATTGATGGAGAGGCCCGTCAGCAGGACATAGTTCTGGCTTTTTCCCTGCAGTGTCGCGGTTCCTGAAGAGGCGATAATCCGGTATGTTTCCATTTTCATGCCCGGCCCGCCGTGCACGGGCCTGACCGGATCTTCCACCGTCCACAGAAAAACATCCTGCGCGCGACGGTGTGAGCTGAAGTCTGCCGTCTTCATCGCCGGACGTAATGCCGCCCCCTGTGACGAACTTAACAGGGTATTTCCCTGCGGATCCATCAGCAGAACGGCAACGTTACGGTAACTGGCAATCGACTCCTTTATTTTGCTTATCTTTTTCTCATCAGGATCGGCCGACGACTGCAGTATGCCGTGCACTGTCGTGTTGATTTGTTGCAGATCGCTGACATCCTGCTCGGCAAAATGATTCTCTACGGAATGCAGCATAAACCAGGTAAAGGAGATAAACGCCAGTATCGTGGACATGCTGATAAAAAAGGTCAGACGCAGGGCGAGAGAGAAAGGGCGCCTGGAGAGCATTTTACGCATCAGGAACCTCAAGCATGTAGCCCACGCCCCGCACCGTCTGGATAAGTTTCGGCTCGTAATCATTGTCTATTTTAGCGCGAAGCCGCTTTACCGCGACGTCAATAGCGTTCGTGTCACTGTCAAAATTCATGTCCCATACCTGGGAGGCAATCAGAGAACGCGGCAGGACTTCCCCCTGGTGACGAAGGAAAAACTCCAGCAGGCTGAACTCTTTACTGGTCAGGAGAATGCGGTTCCCGGCGCGACTCACCTTTCTTGAGACGAGATCAATCGTAAGATCGGCCACCTGAAACTGGCTCTCTGTGATCACCGTATTACCCCGTCGCAGCAGGGTTCGTACCCGGGCGAGAAGCTCAGCAAAGGCGAAGGGTTTAACCAGGTAATCATCCGCGCCCAGCTCAAGCCCTTTAACGCGGTGTTCAATCGTGCCGAGGGCCGTCAGTAATAATACCGGCATCCCCTTTCCGGCACTGCGCAGCATACGGATGATATCCCAGCCGTTTACATCAGGTAGCATGATATCCAGGATCACTAAGTCATACTCGGCAGTCATGGCGAGATGATACCCGTTCAGGCCATTATCAGCATGATCGACCACGAATCCGGCTTCAGTCAGTCCCTTGCTGAGGTATTCACCTGTTTTCATTTCGTCTTCAACGATCAGTATTTTCATCTTTCTCTCCGACTGGCTGCTGTTGTCATTCTATTGCTCCCGCAACCGTTATCAACGAATGACAGCAATAATGACAACATTGTCATTATTCTGTCACCCGGCAAACAGAGAGCGTTTTGTAAAGTACCCCCATCAATAATCCGGACTTCATTTGAACCATTTACCAGGTCGGCCTGGACGAGAAGCGTTATGTTCAAATTAAAACTACTTAGCATCAGCACGATATTCATCCTGGCAGGCTGTGTCTCTCTGGCACCCGAATATCAGCGGCCGGCGGCACCGGTACCCCAGCAGTTCTCCCTGTCCCGCAATAGCCTGGAGCCGGCGGTGACGGGCTATCAGGACACCGGATGGCGTAACTTTTTTGCCGATCCCCAAGTTACCCGGCTTATCGCTGAAGCCCTGACCAGTAACCGTGATCTCAGAATGGCCGCCCTCAAGGTGGAAGGGGCCCGGGCTCAGTACAACGTCACGGATGCAGACCGTTATCCTCAGTTAAATGCTTCCTCAGGGATCACCTACAGTGGTGGACTGAAAGGAGATAAACCGACCACCCAGGAATACGACGTGGGTCTGACGCTCAGCTACGAGCTCGATTTTTTCGGCAAACTCAAAAATATGAGCGAGTCTGACAGGCAGAACTATTTCGCCAGCGAAGAAGCCCGTCGTGCCGTACATATCCTGCTGGTCTCAAATGTTTCCCAGAGCTATTACAGTCAGCAGCTGGCCTATGAACAACTTCGTATCGCGCGGGAGACGCTGAAGAATTACGAACGGTCCTGGGCGTTCGTTGAGAAACAGCTGGTCACCGGCAGTACAAACGTTCTGGCACTGGAGCAGGCTCGCGGGCAGATAGAAAGTACCCGTGCAGAGATCGCCAGGCGAGAAGGCGATCTGGCTCAGGCCAATAATGCCCTGCAGCTGGTACTGGGAACGTATCACGCGCTTCCATCGGAAAAAAGGGTGGAAGGCAAGGCGATCAAACCAGTAAAACTGCCACCAAACCTGTCATCGCAGATTTTGCTGCAGCGACCGGATATTATGGAAGCGGAATATCAGCTGAAAGCCACTGATGCCAATATCGGCGCAGCGCGTGCCGCCTTTTTCCCGTCCATCACCCTGACCAGCGGCCTTTCGTCAAGCAGCACGGAATTATCCAGCCTCTTCACACCGGCGAGTGGAATGTGGAATTTTATCCCGAAAATTGACATCCCGATTTTTAATGCCGGCAGAAATAAAGCCAATCTGAAACTCGCTGAAATTCGTCAGCAACAGTCAGTGGTTAATTACGAACAAAAAATTCAGGCAGCATTTAAAGATGTTGCTGACGCGCTCGCGCTGCGGGACAGCATTAATCAACAACTGGAGGCGCAACAGCGTTATCTTGACTCATTACAGATAACCCTTCAGCGTGCCAGAGGATTATATTCCAGTGGCGCCGTCAGTTATATCGAAGTGCTTGATGCAGAACGTTCTCTGTTCACCACGCAGCAAGCCATTCTGGATCTTACCTATTCCCGGCAGGTCAATGAAATTAATCTGTTCACTGCGCTGGGTGGCGGTTGGGTAGAGTAAAACATTTAATTCATCAGGGCTTAGAAAATGCGTAATTCATTTAAAGCAGTTGTATTTAGTGCTATTTCCGTAATGTTTTCAGCGGGGCTGCATGCAGAAAGCCATCAGCACGGCGAAATGAATGCTGCCGGTGATGCTTCAGCACAGCAGATAATTAAGGGAACGGGTGTTGTCAAAGACATTGATCTCAGCAGTAAGAAAATCACGATTTCTCACGAAGCCATCCCGGCGGTTGGCTGGCCTGCTATGACCATGCGCTTTACCTTTGTGAATGCAGACGACAGCATTACGGCCCTGAAAGCGGGCACCCACGTTGTCTTTACGTTTGTTCAGCAGGGCAATATCTCTTTACTCAAAAGCATCAACGATACGCAATCCTGATTGACAATCCGGAGCGAATACAACCTGTGCGCCTGTTAATTAATCATCAGGTGCATATGCCAGGGGTTTTGATTTTTTAGCGGGAAATTGTATGGCTTCTTTAAAGATAAAATATGCTGCAATAATTATCAGCAGCCTCATAGCGGGAGGGCTGATATCTGTCACTGCCTGGCAGTTTGTAAATTCCGCACAGAAAACAGAAAAAACAGAAAATACCGAAAAGGAACGCAAGGTGCTTTTCTGGTATGACCCAATGAAGCCGGATACCAAATTTGATAAACCCGGTAAATCTCCCTTCATGGATATGGATCTGGTGCCTAAATATGCTGATGAAAACGAAGATAAAAACGGCAGCGGGATCCGTATTGACCCGACTCAGGTGCAGAATCTGGGATTAAAAACACAAAAAGTCTCCCGCGGAATGCTGAATTATTCCCAGACAATCCCGGCCAACGTCAGTTATAACGAATATCAGTTTGTTATTGTTCAGGCGCGTTCTGACGGCTTCGTTGAAAAAGTCTATCCCCTGACGACAGGCGATCATGTGAAGAAAGGGACGCCGCTTATCGATATCACCATTCCGGAATGGGTGGAGGCGCAAAGTGAGTTCCTCCTGCTGTCCGGTACCGGAGGAACGCCCACGCAACTTAAGGGCGTCCTGGAACGGCTTCGCCTGGCAGGCATGCCGGAAGAGGATATCCAGAGACTGCGTTCCACCCGCAGTATTCAGACCCGGTTTACCATTAAGGCACCTATCGATGGTGTCATTACAGCGTTTGACCTGCGTACCGGTATGAACATTTCGAAAGATAAAGTGGTTGCCCAGATCCAGGGGATGGATCCGGTCTGGATCAGTGCGGCAGTCCCGGAATCCATCGCCTATCTGCTGAAAGACACCTCACAGTTTGAAATATCGGTACCGGCTTATCCGGACAAAACATTCCATGTTGAAAAATGGAACATTCTCCCGAGTGCAGATCAGACAACCCGCACGCTGCAGGTACGTCTGCAGGTCACGAACAAGGACGAGCTGCTTAAGCCGGGTATGAATGCGTATCTGAAACTGAATACCCAAAGTCAGGAAATGCTGCTGATACCGAGCCAGGCCGTGATTGATACCGGTAAAGAACAGCGTGTGATCACCGTTGATGAAGAGGGCCGGTTTGTACCGAAACAAATTCACGTTCTGCACGAATCACAGCAACAGTCTGGTATTGGTAGTGGACTGAACGAAGGCGACACCGTGGTGGTCAGCGGTCTCTTCCTGATTGACTCAGAGGCCAATATTACCGGGGCGCTGGAGCGCATGCGTCATCCAGAAAAATCGGACGATATAATGCCTGACCAGCCTGTAAACCTGCATTCAGGACACTGAGGAGACGACGATGATTGAATGGATTATCCGGCGATCGGTTGCCAACCGTTTTCTTGTGATGATGGCCGCCCTGTTTCTCAGCATCTGGGGAACCTGGACTATCATCAATACCCCCGTGGATGCGCTGCCCGACCTGTCTGATGTGCAGGTGATTATCAAAACCAGCTATCCAGGCCAGGCCCCACAGATTGTCGAAAACCAGGTTACCTATCCGCTCACCACCACTATGCTGTCGGTACCGGGCGCAAAGACCGTGCGCGGTTTTTCTCAGTTCGGTGACTCCTACGTGTACGTTATCTTTGAAGATGGTACCGATCTGTACTGGGCACGGTCACGCGTTCTGGAATACCTGAACCAGGTTCAGGGCAAGCTGCCTGCCGGTGTCAGTTCTGAAATAGGTCCTGATGCCACCGGTGTGGGCTGGATATTTGAGTATGCCCTGGTTGATCGCAGCGGAAAACACGACCTTTCGGAACTGCGCTCCCTGCAGGACTGGTTCCTGAAATTTGAACTGAAAACAATTCCGAATGTTGCAGAAGTGGCGTCGGTGGGCGGCGTGGTGAAGCAATATCAGATCCAGGTGAATCCGGAAAAACTGGCTCAGTACGGCATCCGCCTGCCCGAAGTTAAGCAGGCACTTGAAACCTCTAACCAGGAGGCCGGAGGCTCATCCGTTGAAGTCGCTGAAGCGGAGTACATGGTCCGGGCCAGCGGCTACCTTCAGACCATTGATGATTTCAATAACATCGTCCTGAAAACCGGTGAGAACGGGATCCCGGTTTATCTGCGTGATGTTGCCCGCGTACAGATCGGGCCGGAAATGCGTCGCGGTATTGCCGAGCTTAACGGTCAGGGTGAAGTGGCAGGCGGCGTTGTAATTTTGCGTTCGGGTAAAAATGCGCGCGAGGTTATTACCGCCGTGAAGGATAAGCTGGATACGCTGAAGGCCAGCCTGCCAGAAGGTGTCGAGATTGTCACCACCTACGATCGCAGCCAGTTAATTGACCGGGCCATTGACAACCTCAGTTATAAACTCCTTGAAGAGTTTATCGTTGTTGCCATTGTCTGTGCGCTGTTCCTCTGGCATGTCCGTTCAGCACTGGTGGCGATTATTTCACTGCCTCTTGGACTGTGTATCGCCTTTATCGTCATGCACTTCCAGGGACTGAACGCCAATATTATGTCGCTGGGGGGGATCGCGATTGCTGTCGGGGCGATGGTGGATGCGGCCATTGTCATGATTGAAAACGCGCATAAACGGCTGGAAGAGTGGAACCATCAGCATCCTGGTGAGGAGATAGATAACGCCACCCGCTGGAAGGTCATCACCGATGCTTCCGTGGAAGTAGGGCCGGCGCTGTTTATCAGCCTGCTGATCATCACCCTGTCGTTCATTCCTATTTTTACTCTGGAAGGGCAGGAAGGGCGCCTGTTTGGGCCACTGGCCTTCACGAAAACGTATTCCATGGCAGGCGCGGCCGCGCTGGCCATCATCGTCATTCCGATCCTGATGGGATTCTGGATCCGGGGAAAAATACCCGCTGAGACCAGTAATCCACTCAACCGGTGGCTGATTAAGGCGTATCACCCCTTACTGCTCAGGGTACTTCACTGGCCAAAAACAACCCTGCTGGTTGCGGCCTTATCCATTTTCACGGTGATCTGGCCACTGAGTCAGGTGGGCGGTGAATTTCTGCCGAAGCTCAACGAGGGAGACCTGCTTTACATGCCGTCAACGCTACCAGGCGTTTCGCCGGCAGAGGCCGCGGCGCTCCTGCAGACCACGGACAAGCTCATCAAATCCGTGCCTGAAGTGGCGTCTGTTTTTGGCAAAACCGGTAAGGCAGCGACTGCAACGGATTCCGCTCCACTGGAAATGGTGGAAACCACCATTCAACTGAAGCCTGAAGATCAGTGGCGACCGGGCATGACAATTGACAAGATTGTTGACGAACTGGATAAGACGGTCCGTTTACCGGGTCTGGCTAACCTGTGGGTTCCCCCTATCCGTAACCGTATCGATATGCTCTCGACCGGAATTAAAAGCCCGATCGGTATCAAAGTTTCCGGAACCGTTCTGTCCGATATCGATGCTACAGCACAGAGTATTGAAGCGGTAGCCAAAACCGTGCCAGGTGTGGTGTCTGCTCTGGCAGAGCGTCTGGAAGGCGGCCGCTACATTGATGTTGATATCAACCGGGAAAAAGCATCCCGTTACGGGATGACTGTGGGCGATGTCCAGATGTTCGTGTCCTCAGCCATCGGCGGCGCGACGGTAGGCGAAACGGTGGAAGGCGTGGCCCGCTACCCGATTAATATCCGCTATCCGCAGGATTACCGGAACAGTCCGCAGGCCCTGAGGCAGATGCCGATCCTGACACCGATGAAGCAGCAAATCACCCTGGGTGATGTCGCTGATGTGAAGGTGGTTTCCGGACCGACGATGCTGAAAACGGAAAATGCCCGCCCCGCCAGTTGGATCTATATTGATGCCCGCGGCCGGGACATGGTGTCAGTAGTAAACGACATCAAGACGGCCATCAGCCAGAAGGTGAAACTGAGACCGGGTACCAGTGTTTCCTTTTCAGGGCAGTTTGAATTACTGGAGCATGCCAATAAAAAGCTGAAACTGATGGTACCGATGACGGTGATGATCATTTTCATTCTGTTATACCTGGCGTTCCGTCGCGTTGATGAAGCCTTACTTATTCTGATGAGTCTGCCGTTCGCACTGGTCGGAGGAATATGGTTCCTCTACTGGCAGGGCTTCCATATGTCTGTGGCCACCGGCACCGGTTTTATCGCCCTGGCCGGGGTGGCGGCGGAGTTTGGCGTGGTCATGCTGATGTACCTGCGTCATGCCATCGAAGCGCATCCGGAATTGTCCCGTAAGGAGACGTTCACACCGGAAGGCCTTGATGAAGCCCTTTATCACGGTGCCGTGCTGCGTGTCCGGCCGAAAGCCATGACCGTGGCGGTGATAATTGCGGGTCTGCTGCCCATACTCTGGGGAACCGGCGCCGGTTCAGAGGTCATGAGCCGTATTGCGGCGCCGATGATTGGCGGGATGATCACTGCTCCGCTGCTGTCACTGTTCATTATTCCTGTCGCCTACAAATTAATCTGGCTGCGCAGACATAAAAAAAGCGTGTCTTAATCCTGAAAGGGCACCCCGGTTGGGTGCCCTTCTGAACAGATTCGTGTGAACGACACGGTTTATATCGCTAATTTACCGAGGTGAGTTTGAAAAAAGTGGTGTTAGTGGCCCTGGCTCTCGGCCTGTCACTGCCGGCAATCGCAAGTGAAAAAGTCATAGATATGTACAAGTCTGAACACTGTGGGTGCTGTTCCTTATGGGGCAAGACGATGGAAAAAGACGGGTTTGTAGTGCGAACGTACGTCATCGATGATCAGGCACTGTCCGCACTGAAAGACAAGCATGCCATTCCGGCAGGATTGAGAAGTTGTCATACAGCGGTCGCAGGCAAAATAATTATTGAGGGCCATGTACCTGCGGCAACGATCAATAAGGCGATACAGTCTGATTCTCACGTTTACGGTCTGGCGACCCCGGGAATGCCTGCAGGAAGTCCCGGTATGGAAATAGAGACGAAAAAAGTGTCTTATAATGTAATCGCATTCACACGGGGCGGACATAGCAATGTCTTTCATCGTATCCAATAAACAACGGATTTTCTCATCCCAAGATGCTGACTGCATCCAGACTGCAGCTGGTGAAACACGCAAAAATCACATCAGTGATATATTCAAAATATAATACCGCTTCAGAACAACTCATCGTAAGGCGAAATTGGATTGTTAAACAAGGTCAGGGAGTCCGGGTTTTGCATCCATGCTGCCGCAGACCGCGCGGAACTCCCTTATCGCCTTATACTCTTAGTATTCTTGCCTGTGTCTGATAAAGAATTATCAAACTCTCATGGGCCATGATGGGCCTCTGTCCTGCATTCATTTCGTGACAGGGGCATTTTTCTTTATTTGCTTCACTATCTTCCAGATACTTTTCTTTATCAATCAATTTCTAATTTGTACACGAATCACTATTAATCATAAAGCAATGGTCTTTTCGATATATCATGTTCATGATTTTTGGATAAAGTAGTTGTGCTGACGTTTTTAAAAGAAATTTTTCATACGCGGTTACCTCAATATGAGAAAACACTGAGGCATTATTTACAAATAGATGTGCCTTATGCACCATGATTGCTGAATTGTGCAGTTACCGGCGCACAAAGAGACTGTTAAACCTGTCGCTTCCGTTAGTATTTTAATATTAAAATCAGTAGCTTACAACGCAATTATATTAACACAATCAAATATAAGAGCAAATAGTCTGTGGGGAAGATCACGTAAATGTAATATAGCGGCTTTCATTACAGCATTGTAATGAAATTGTTTGTTTAATTGTGCTAAGTTCATTTCATTGTAAGAGGAAGAACCGAAAAAGTTGATTATAACCGGTTCACGAATTCCGCTAATGGTCATATTCGAATTAAGGGAACTCGCATGCAGTTAACAACGTCACGACGAACATTTGTAAAGGGATTAACCCTCTCTGGCGTAGCCGGAAGTCTTGGCGTGTGGAGCTTTAATGCGCGCTCCACCCTGAGTCTGCCACCCGCAGCGTCCCTGCAGGGCACAAATTTTGACCTGACTATTGGCGAAACGGCAGTAAACATTACCGGCAGCGAACGTCAGGCCAAGACGATCAATGGTGGTCTGCCGGGGCCGACTCTGCGCTGGAAAGAGGGTGAAACCATCACCCTCAGAGTCAAAAATCGCCTTGATGAACAGACGTCCATACACTGGCACGGCATTATTCTTCCGGCCAATATGGATGGTGTGCCGGGGCTCAGTTTTATGGGTATCGAGCCCGATGATACCTACGTCTATACCTTCAGAGTCAGGCAGAACGGGACGTACTGGTACCACAGCCACTCAGGGCTTCAGGAGCAGGAGGGAGTTTACGGTGCCATTATTATTGATGCCCGGGAACCGGAGCCCTTTGCATATGACCGGGAGCATGTGGTGATGTTGTCTGACTGGACGGATGAAAATCCTCACAGCTTGCTGAAAAAATTAAAAAAACAGTCGGATTATTACAATTTCAATAAACCGACAGTAGGGTCTTTTTTCCGGGATGTGAACACCAAAGGCCTGTCAGCCACCATTGCCGACCGGAAAATGTGGGCTGAAATGAAAATGAACCCGACAGACCTCGCGGACGTCAGCGGCTATACCTACACCTATCTCATGAATGGACAGGCGCCACTGAAAAACTGGACCGGGCTGTTCCGCCCCGGTGAAAAAGTACGCTTACGCTTTATCAACGGCTCGGCGATGACCTATTTCGACATTCGCATACCAGGCCTGAAAATGACGGTGGTAGCTGCGGATGGCCAGTATGTTAATCCGGTCACCGTGGATGAATTCAGGATCGCTGTTGCCGAAACCTATGACGTCATCGTTGAGCCTCAGAGTGAGGCCTATACCATCTTCGCACAGTCGATGGATCGTACCGGTTACGCACGGGGAACGCTTGCCACGCGAGAGGGTGTAAGTGCTGCCGTCCCCGCACTCGATCCGCGTCCATTGCTGACAATGGATGATATGGGTATGGGGGGAATGAGCCATGATATGTCAGGGATGGATCACGGCCAGATGGCGGGAATGGATAACAGCGGAGAGATGATGTCAATGGACGGAGCTGGGATGCCGGACAGCGCAGCACCCTCCACGCCAGTGGATCACAGCAGTATGGCCGGTATGGATCATTCCCAGATGGCTGGAATGCCGGGAATGCAGAGCCACCCTGCGTCCGAAACCAATAATCCGCTGGTTGATATGCAGGCAATGAGCGTCTCCCCGAAATTAAGCGATCCGGGCATTGGGCTTCGCAACAACGGTCGTAAGGTTCTTACCTATGCCGATCTCAGAAGCCGCTTTGAGGATCCGGATGGACGAGAGCCTGGCCGCACCATTGAACTGCATCTGACAGGGCATATGGAAAAGTTTGCCTGGTCGTTTAACGGTATCAAGTTTTCAGACGCCGCGCCGGTGGTGCTCAAATACGGTGAACGGCTCAGGATCACGCTGGTCAATGACACCATGATGACTCACCCTATCCACCTCCATGGTATGTGGAGTGATCTGGAAGATGAAAACGGTAACTTCATGGTACGTAAACATACCATTGATGTTCCTCCCGGGACAAAGCGCAGTTACAGAGTGACAGCTGATGCACTGGGCCGCTGGGCTTACCATTGCCATCTGCTCTATCACATGGAAATGGGAATGTTTCGTGAAGTCCGGGTGGAGGAGTAATGCACATGAAAATGAATACCTGCGCCATATCTATGCTTGCAGCCGGTTTGATTGCATCACCTGTCGCGTTTGCTGCGGGAGCGCCCGCCGACCCGCACTCCGGGCATGATATGTCCGCTATGCAGATGTCAGCCGATGCCGGCTTAACTGAAATGACTGCCATGGAGCCCGTTGTCACCGAGAGCAGAACGCCTGTTCCTCCCGTTACCGAAGCCGATCGGAAGGCTGCGTTTGGCAACTTAAAGGGCCATGCTGTTCATGACAGCGCAATTAATTACCTGGTTCTTCTCGATCAGCTTGAATGGCAGCGTTCAGACAACCGGAATAATTTCAGCTGGAGCGTGAACAGCTGGGTGGGTGGTGATATAGACCGGCTGTGGATCAAGAGCGAAGGTGAGCGAAGTGGTGGAGAGACGGAGACGGCAGAAGCCCAGTTTCTCTGGGGGCACGCAGTAGGCCCCTGGTGGGATTTGGTTGCCGGTATAAGACAGGATTTCAGACCGGGATCTGCCCGGACGTGGGCTGCCGTGGGTTTCCAGGGATTGGCCCTTTACAACTTTGAATCCGAAATCACGGGGTTTGTCAGTGATGGCGGAAAGGCCGCCCTTCGTCTGGGGGGAGAATACGACGTTTTACTGACTAACCGGCTGATACTGCAACCATCCTACGAGGTGAATATCTACAGCCAGGATGATGAATCGCGGGGGCGGGGCAGAGGGATATCCGATACCGAATTTGGTCTGCGGCTACGTTATGAAGTCCGGCGTGAATTTGCGCCTTATATTGGCGTTTCCTGGAATCAGCTGTACGGAACAACGTCCGACATGGCGAAAAGGGAAGGCGAAAAAGACAGTCAGATAGTATTCCTGGCGGGCGCAAGAATTTGGTTTTAAGGTACTGACACAAAACACTCAACTTAACAGGTAAAGAATATGTTGATATTAAAAAAAGCCATTCTGACGAGTGGGCTGATTATGGGCGTCGCTTTTTCTGCTATGGCTCATCCGGAATTAAAAAGCTCGGCTCCGCAGGCTGATTCAGCCGTACCGGCTCCGGAAAAAATCCAGCTTAATTTTACGGAAGATCTGACCGTAAAATTCTCAGGCGCGAAACTGACAATGACCGGAATGAAAGGTATGTCATCGCATTCACCGATGCCAGTGGCGGCTAAAGTGGCACCAGGATCTGATCCCAAGTCTATGATTATTATCCCGCGTGAACCTTTACCCGCCGGCACTTATCGTGTGGACTGGCGTGCGGTTTCATCAGATACACATCCTATTACCGGTAATTATACCTTTACAGTGAAGTAATATCATGAACGACCTGATTATGATTGTTATCCGTTTCCTTCTGTATCTTGATTTGATGATTTTGTTTGGATTGCCTTTCTTCCAGATATATGGAATAAGCGGCGTCAGGAATGAGGTGCATAACTTAATTAATTTCAGGTCGTTTATCGTTTTAGCTATACTGTTCGGCATCCTGCTGACAGGCATGAATATGCTGCTGGTATCGAATGCCATGAGTGGGGTGACAGATTTCAGAGAATTATCCATTCATATTATCGAAATGGTAATTGAAGAAACCGACGTTGGGATCAGCTGGGTTGTCAGACTCTTTGCCCTGTTTATTACACTCGGTGGGCTGTTCCTGTACACTAATAAAAGAGTACTTTCTTGTCTGCTGATGACCATCAGCGGCGGCGTGGCGCTGGCCACACTGGCATGGGGCGGACATGCCGTTATGCATGATGGCATACATTACTATCTCCACTTGTTCAGCGACCTGACGCACCTTGGCGCAGCAGGAGCATGGACCGGTGCACTGGCCGCATTCGCCATCTTACTGATGCGCAAAAATAACCATAACGCCCTGAGCGTCAGCATTATTTCTGATTCATTAGCAAGATTTGCAACGGCTGGAACCGTGATCGTTGTGGCCCTAAGCCTGAGTGCGCTGGTCAACTATCTGTATATAGCTGAGGGTGAGTTAGCCCCTCTGTTCAGCAGCGCCTGGGGAAGTATTTTGCTTGCAAAAACAGCGCTTTTTATTCTGATGCTTCTGCTTGCAGCAGCAAACCGGTTTCACCTTGGTCCCCGGCTTGAGGTCATGGTCAGGGAAGGAAATTATGTACGCAGCGTCGCCCTGATGCGAAACAGTATCCTGACCGAGTTCGTCATTGCTGTCACCATTCTGGGAGCTGTCTCCTGGCTTGGAATACTTGCCCCGTCTCAGGCCAGCTAGGATACTAAAGGAGTGAGCCGTAAAAATTTTACTATTATGTCAGCGAGTGGACTATGCAGCGTATATTAATCGTTGAAGACGAACAGAAAACAGGCCGCTATCTGCAGCAGGGGCTGATTGAAGAGGGATACCAGGCCGACCTCTTCGATAATGGGCGCGACGGCCTCGGAGCGGCATCAAAGGGATATTACGATCTAATCATTCTGGATGTCATGCTGCCTCATCTCGACGGGTGGCAAATCATCACTTCGCTGCGTGCCTCGGGTCATGAAGAGCCAGTATTGTTTTTAACGGCAAAGGATAACGTACGGGACAAAGTGAAAGGGCTTGAACTTGGCGCAGACGACTATCTGATCAAGCCTTTCGATTTTACCGAACTGGTTGCACGCGTGAGAACGCTACTGCGCCGGGCACGTGTGCAGAGCGCCACAGTCTGCACCATTGCTGATATGACTGTTGATATGGCCCGTCGGACCGTAATCCGGTCGGGTAAAAAGATCCATCTCACCGGAAAAGAGTACGTGCTGCTTGAACTGCTGCTTCAGCGTACGGGAGAAGTATTACCCCGAAGTCTGATCTCATCCCTGGTCTGGAATATGAATTTTGACAGCGATACGAATGTGATTGATGTGGCCGTGAGACGTCTGAGAAGTAAAATTGATGATGACTTTGAGCCCAAACTTATCCACACCGTTCGTGGTGCCGGTTATGTACTGGAGATCAAAGAAGAGTGAAGTTCAATATTTCCCTGACCACCCGCCTGAGCCTGATATTTTCTGCAGTCATGCTTACGGTATGGTGGCTTTCAAGTTTTATTCTAATCAGCACGCTGAACAGCTATTTTGATAACCAGGACAAAGATTTCCTGACAGGAAAACTTCAGCTTACCGAAGAGTTTCTTAAAACAGAAACTTACAGGAGCAAGACGGATATTAAATCCTTATCCGATAAAATAAATGACGCGATGGTGGGGCACAATGGATTATTCATTTCTATTAAAAATATGGAAAATGAAAAAATTGTGGAGCTCTACGCTAAAAATTCGCGGGTTCCTGCAACCCTGCTGAACCAGTCCGGGGATATTCTGGACTATATGATCCAGACTGAAGATAATAATACCGTATACCGCAGTATCTCGCGACGTGTAGCCATAGCGCCGGAAGAGGGTAAAAGTAAACATTTTATTATTACTGTCGCCACGGATACAGGGTATCACACCCTGTTTATGGATAAGCTCAGTTCCTGGCTGCTCTGGTTTAATACCGGTCTGGTTTTTATTTCGGTTTTTCTGGGCTGGCTGACCACACGAATCGGCCTGAAACCGTTGCGGGAGATGACCAGTCTGGCTTCCTCCATGACTGTCCACAGCCTTGACCAGCGTCTAAATCCCGATCAGGCGCCTCCTGAAATCTCTGAGACCATGCGGGAGTTTAACAACATGTTCGACCGACTGGAGGGATCCTTCCGGAAACTTTCCGATTTCTCTTCCGATATTGCGCACGAACTGCGTACGCCGGTCAGTAATCTGATGATGCAGACGCAGTTTGCCCTGGCCAAGGTCAGAGATGTTTCGCATTACCGTGAAATTTTATTTGCGAACCTGGAAGAACTCAAAAGATTATCACGAATGACCAGTGACATGCTTTTTCTGGCCCGTTCTGAACATGGTTTGCTTCAGCTGGATAAACAAGACGTGAATCTGGCAGAAGAGCTGAATGAATTACGTGAGCTGTTTGAACCCCTGGCCGAAGAAACAGGAAAAACAATCACCGTTGAAGGCGAGGGGATCGTGGCAGGGGACAGTGACATGCTGCGACGCGCGTTCAGCAACCTGCTTTCCAATGCCATTAAATATTCTCCGGATAATACCCGTACATCGATACAGATCGTTCAGGGCAGTGACTATGTTGAAGTGGTCATTTCGAATCCGGTGTCAGGCGGCGTGCCTGCTAATCTGGAGCGCTTGTTTGATCGCTTCTATCGCGCGGACTCATCACGTGTTCATAACACTGAAGGGGCCGGGTTGGGATTATCCATAACGCGGTCGATCATTCACGCACATGGCGGAGAGTTGTCGGCTGAACAACAGGGCCGCACTATCCTCTTTAGTGTACACCTGTTGATGAAGTGACGTTTTTTACACGGGAAATACGCAGGTGACAGAAATGTCATCATTGAGTCACGCAACAAACAGAGGCGGTTTTTTATACTCAGTTATAAATCAGGAGCAGTGTGATAATGCATTCACATAAAGCCCTGAGTAACACTTAATCCGCCCTGTGACCAAATGCTTTCATTAAATTAATAAAGTATTGATCAGTCAGGGTATTTAAATACCGGAGATCCTACCATGAAAAAAACGCTTGTATCATTTTTAGCCATTATGGCTGTCATGTCATCCGCCTGGGCTGCAGAAACAATGAACATGCATGACCAGGTAAATAATGCCCAGGCACCGGCCCATCAGATGCAGTCCTCTGCGTCCAGAAGCGCCGTTCAGGGGGAAGGAATGAAAATGATGGATATGAGTAACCACGAGCAGGCCGCGATGTCACATGACATGATGCAGAACGGCACGTCTGCCGCGCATCAGGATATGGCTGATATGCATAAAGAATGATGAGCGTCAAAACTGAAACCACCGGCGAAAGCGCAAAGTCATTCTCCAAAATGAATGAACATGAGAAAGCCGCTGTGGTGCATGAGAAGGCAAATAACGGCCAGTCATCCGTTATCCATCAGCAGCAGGCTGAAAAACACCGCAGTCAGAGCACCCAGAATTAACCCGTAGCTCCACTCCCAGATAACCTCCAGATCTTCTTCTGCTTTTGGTGTCAGCTCAATCTCTTTCATTTGCCACCCTGGACCTGACATTTTTTAGGAATGCATCGTTGTTCCATGCTTTCGCTTCGCCGCTGCTGATCCCTTCGGCCAGCAGATCGCGCAGTTCCTGAAGTCGTGATTCAGCCTGCTTTTCGCGCAGCAGACGCAGCGCGTCACGCATGACCTCGCTCTGGGTGCGATAATCACCGGCCTTAACCAGGGCATCGATAAATTCACGCAGCTCATCACCCACGTCCACCGTCATCGTACGAGCCATACCCCCTCCGTTTCTTAATGTAAGATTTGTTCTTACATCATTATATCAACTTACCCCTCTCCTTCCATCCCCGGCATTTTAGCCAAAACAATCCCGGTGTAGTCTGAAGATCCGACTTTACCTTTTTTCGGATCTCAGCGGAAAAAGAGAGAAAACAGGATATGTCAAGCATATACATATGTCCTGCATCTGCATATGTTAACCATATACATACGTAAAGCATCTGCCTATACTGAACACATGCACACACCCGGTGCGAAGATTTCATTCCGGATATGCTCCACATATCCAACATTAGTCGGGAGAGGAAGAAATGAGAACCGTATCCATTTTTAAAAACGGCAACAACCGCGCCATCCGTCTGCCCCGTGACATGGATTTTGAGGGGGTGAGCGAACTGGAGATTGTCCGGGAAGGAGACAGCATCATCCTGCGTCCCGTCCGGCCGACCTGGGGCTCGTTCGCGCAGCTCGAAAAAGCTGACCCGGACTTTATGGCAGAGCGTGAGGACGTTGTCACCGACGAAGGACGATTTAACCTGTGAACAAAATGTATATGCTCGACACGAACATCTGCTCGTTCATCATGCGCGAGCAGCCTGAAGCGGTGCTGAAGCGCCTGGAGCAGGCGGTGTTGCGCGGCCACCGTATCGTGGTCTCGGCCATAACCTACTCCGAGATGCGCTTCGGCGCCACCGGCCCGAAGGCCTCGCCGCGCCACGTTCAGCTGGTTGACGCATTCTGTGAGCGACTCGATGCCGTCCTGCCCTGGGATCGCGCCGCGGTCGACGCCACCACGGAGATTAAGGTGGCGCTGCGCCTCACCGGGACGCCGATCGGTCCGAACGACACGGCGATCGCCGGGCACGCCATCGCCGCTGGCGCCGTACTGGTGACGAATAATGTGCGGGAGTTTGAGCGGGTGCCGGGCCTGGTGCTGGAAGACTGGGTTAACTAACGGCATAAAGGACGTAAAAGGAAAGAATGTCCGCTTTGTGCCAAAAGCGGACGTTGCCACATCACCAAATACTCAATGGAATGCTCAAACTGGTACTGGAGGCACTTATACTAGCAAAGGTAATCCTGCTAACTGGGTTTCTTATGAAGTAAGAGACGGAGTGAGAGTAAGGAGAGTAAGGGTTGTTTATCAACCAGCCACAGGAAAGGTTGTTACAGCTTCTCCTGATAATGCGCCAGTGCCAAGTAGCTTTAAAAAAATACAAGGTAATTAAATGACTGAATTAGATGAAAAAATAAAATATTTTGGCAGTCTTTTTAAGAATCGCCTAGATAATGAATTACTTCAGGATGCAATTAATTATGTAGATCATGGTGAGAGGAGATTAGCCTTCGAAACAGTTTGTGATCATCTAAGTGAATATGAGGTACCGATAAACAAGGCAGAATATGATTTAGCTATATTTATTTGTAATGGGCTTAAAATAGATGCTGATGATATTAGTTTAAGACATTTAAAAGCATTAATTACATGATAGGGGATTCGGCCTGCGGCCACAGCAGAAAGGCTTTATGCCCATCCGGCTGCATCAGGCTGCGCCGGGTCACAGTCGCAGGCTCCTTCTCGTCTCGCCCGTTTACCC